>ERZ825896.1437-NODE-1437-length-26439-cov-7.107527_pt1 | contig 26439 bp, 19 predicted proteins | sample MGYA00519858_ERZ825896 | MGnify/ENA primary metagenome ERZ825896 (study PRJEB31778, sample SAMEA3449214) | human gut metagenome | biome: human gut; feature: human-associated habitat; material: faeces | place: United Kingdom | collected 2010/2012 ...
GTCTTACATAGTGAATTAAGTTTTACGTGGTGAACTTACTATTTCAAGTCACCGTGAAAATTATGTTGATTCACGGGGAAACTCCGAAGAAAGGGAAACGAAAACGAGATGCAAGTCTATACGCTGGTAGGAAAAAGCGGAAGCGGCAAGAGCTTTCATGCTATGGAATTATGCAAAAAGAATCACATTGAGGGCATTATCGACGACGGACTGTTTATCTATAAGAACAGCATTGTCGCGGGCGTTTCAGCCAAACGTTCGCAGACCAAGATCGGCGCGGTCAAGGTCGCGCTGTTTTTGGACGAGGAAGTCTGCGAGCAGGTCAAGGAGGCCATCGCCGAAAAGCAACCGGAGAGCATTCTGGTACTCGGTACCAGCGTAGAGATGGTAGATAAAATCATATCCGCGCTGGGACTTCCGATGCCGGAGGCGGACAGCCCGCGCCGCATCCAAATCGAGGAGATCACGACAGAGGAAGAACGGGAAACCGCGCGGCAGCAGCGGGATAAACTCGGCAAGCATGTGATTCCGGCGCCGGCGCTGCAGCTCAAGCATAATTTCGCGGGATATTTCATGGATCCGCTGCGGCTGCTGCGCGGGAAGGATCAGGGCGCGGCCGCCGAGAGAACGGTCGTGCGGCCGACCTACAGCTATATGGGAGAATATTATGTGTCGGAGCATGTGATGGATGATATTGTACGCTGCGTGGCGGCTGCCATGCCGGCGATCGGCAGAGTCGTCTATGTCAGCCACGGCGCGCTGCCGGAGGCCTATGACCTTTTGGTAGTCATCCGTATGCGCGGCGGCTATCCGCTGTGGGAAACCGCGGGTGTGTTTCAGACCGCGGTCAAGGACGCGGTAGAGCTCATGACAGCGTTTAATGTCGTGCGCGTGGATGTGGAAGTACGGGATCTGGAGCACTAAGGAGGAGGCGGGCCAGCGCGCCTTGCTGCCGGACTTACGCATGATAGATTGAAACGCTCTGCCGAAGCGCTTCACAAAAACTTCACAGATTTTCCTGAGAAAAACTGAAAAAACGTATTGACAATGAGACGAAGACTGCTATAATAAAATTATGTTAGCACTCACGGGTAAAGAGTGCTAAGAACATAGAGAGAATATGAGCATAGTCGCTCATCCCGAAACATAAAATTACAAAACGGAGGTAATCACAATGACAGGTATCAGACCATTAGGCGACAGAGTCGTCATCAAGAAGGCAGAGATGGAGGAAAAGACGCAGGGCGGACTGATCTTGACCAGTGCCGCGAAGGAGAAACCGCAAATGGCGGAAGTTGTGGCAGTCGGACCTGGAACCAAGGACGAACCGATGGAACTGAAGGTCGGCGATAAGGTCGTATTCAGCAAGTACGGCGGTGCCGAAATCAAATACCAGGGTGAAGAATACACGATCATGCACCAGAGCGAAATTCTGGCGGTCATTGAATAAGGGAGACGAAAGGGGAAATCAAAAATGGCAAAAGATATTTTTTATGGAGAAGACGCAAGACGTAAATTACAGGCAGGCGTGGATAAATTAGCAGATACCGTTAAGATCACATTAGGGCCGAAGGGCCGCAACGTGCTGATCAACAAGAGCTTCGGTTCTCCGCTGATCACGAACGACGGTGTGACCATCGCAAGAGAGATCGAGCTTGAGGACGCGACCGAGAATATGGGCGCGCAGGTTGTCAAGGAAGTCGCTTCCAAGACCAACGATGTTGCCGGTGACGGAACGACGACCGCGACGCTGCTCGCGCAGATCATCGTCAAGGAAGGTTTCAAAAACGTAGCGGCCGGCGCGAACCCGATGGAGCTCAAAAAAGGTATCCAGGGCGCGGTTGATGTCGCGGTTGAAGAGATCAGCAAGATCGCGAAACCGGTTGAAACGAAGGAATCCATCGCGCAGGTCGCGGCTGTATCCGCGGCAGATCCGCAGATCGGCGATTTGATCGCGGAAGCGATGGAAAAAGTCGGCAAGGACGGCGTCATCACAGTCGAAGAGTCTAAGAGCCTCGGCACGACCCTCGAAGTGGTAGAAGGTATGCAGTTCGACAGAGGATATTTATCCGCTTACATGGTTTCCGACACCGAAAAGATGGAAGCTGTGATGGAAAATCCGCTGATCTTGATTACAGATAAGAAGGTAACCAATATTCAGGATCTGGTTCCGCTGCTGGAGCAGGTTATGAAGCAGGGCCGCAAACTCCTCATCATCGCGGAGGACGTGGAAGGCGAAGCACTGGCAACTCTGGTTGTCAATAAGCTGAGAGGCGTGCTGGATGTTGTCGCGGTCAAGGCTCCTGGCTACGGCGAAAGAAGAAAAGCGATGCTCGAGGATATCGCGATCCTGACTGGCGGTACGGTTATCGCAAGTGACCTCGGATACGAGCTCAAGGAAGTTACCCTGGATATGCTCGGCACAGCCGCGACCGTTAAGGTTGACAAAGAAAACACCGTCATCGTCGCAGGCGCGGGCGCGAAGGAGGATGTACAGGCGAGAATCGGCAGTCTGAAGACGCAGATTGAGGAATCCACCTCCGAATTCGACAAGGAAAAATTACAGGAAAGACTCGCGAAGCTGTCCGGCGGCGTTGCTGTCATCAAGGTTGGCGCCGCGACCGAAACCGAATTAAAGGAAAGAAAGCTGAGAATCGAGGACGCTCTGAACGCGACAAAGGCCGCGGTTGAAGAGGGTATCGTATCCGGAGGCGGTGTCGCTTTAGTCAACACCATTCCGGCAGTCAAGGCTTATGTAGAAACGCTGGCAGGCGACGTGAAGACCGGTGCTGCGATCATCGCGAGAGCGTTGGAGGAACCGGTACGCCAGATCGCGGAGAACGCGGGTCTGGAAGGCAGCGTGGTTGTCGCTGAAGTGAAGAGCAGCAGCGTAGGCGTTGGTCTGAACGCGGCGACCGAAGAATATGTCAACATGATCGAAGCAGGTATCGTCGATCCGGCGAAGGTAACCAGAAGCGCGCTGCAGAACGCGGCATCCGCTTCCGCGATGCTCCTGACCACCGAGGCTGGTATCGTAGATATCAAGGAACCGATGCCTCCGGTAGCGATGGGCGGCGGCGCAGGCGCTCCGGGCATGGGCGGCATGGGCATGATGTAAACCGAGACAAAAAGAGCTGCCGCTTCGGTTGATGGAATCCATCAACGGTGCGGCAGCCCATATCTGCCATGCATGGCAGACGCTCCGAGAGGTGCTTTTGTCGTGATTCCGGAAATATCGCGCAGCGATATTTCCCCGCATAATCAAAGAGGCGCGAGAAGTCGCGCCTCTTTTGCTGTCCTTATTGTGTTTTGATCTTGACGAGAATCTTGTAGAAGGGCTTGAGAATCTTGTGAAGCTGGGCCCCCTGCGTGCCGTAGGTCTTGTCCAACATGCTTTGCATGGTATTGTTCTTTTCCACCACGTTCTTGAGCATGAAATCCGACAAAGAGTCAGGGCAGTCCTCGATGGAGACAGGCGCGTGTGCCATAACCAGCGCGAGGAAGTGCTCCATCTTCTCCTCCCTTGTCCAGTCAGCCGGCGGTACGGCAAACTTCTGCTTTTTCATTTGCAGATACAGGTTTCTGCCTTTTTTTTCTCCGAAAAAGTGCGTGAACGCGAGGTTGATGTAGTGCAGATTTTTTTTGCCGAGGCAGTTGATGATGACAGCGGCATCCTCCGACATGCTGTTTTCTTCGGAAGCCTTCGCCTCAACGGACTTGGAAGCTACGGCTAAGTTATTCGAGAGGGGAAGTCTCTTGACGTTCATCCCGCGCTCCTGCCAAAAGTGAACGACAGCGTCGAAACCGGTATCCTTCGAGACGATGACCATTTCCTTGGAGCAGTCAGCGTGAAGCTCGTAGCCCAGATAGGAGACCAGCTGAAAGTCCAAGCCGTTGCTGCCTTCGTGACATTCCAAAAATTCCGGCTTGCCGGCGGCGTTCATCAGCTGAATCGCCTGCGCGTAGGCCATGCGTGGCGAATGCTTGGTGTAAAAGACAAGAACTCTGCAGGTAGTGGGATCCAACGTGTTCAAAAGCTCAATCCATGAATCCCCGACGTTTTCACTGTCAATATAATAAATTGTTTTGATATTCCATACACTCATTGTTTCTTTGTTCCTCCATATTGCAATCGATACCTTCAGTTGACAAAGGCACACACGGTTTGCAAAGACCTATTTGCTTCTGCACTTTGTTGTCTTCGCTCACCGTAGCACCACTACGCCTCGCTCATTCGCCTCGCGCAGAGGCAAATATTTTCTCTGCAAACTTCCTTGGAACCTGGCGGCTCGAAATTTCGGCGCAGGCAAGGCCGCAGGACGAAAGCTTACTGGACGTAGGCCTGAGACGAGAAGGAAGCGTGCATTGAAATTTCAATCCGTCCAGGCGTGTGTGTTCTTGTTAACTGAAGGTATTATAGCCAAAATTCAAGAAAAAAGCAAGTCGGACCGCGCATACGGAATAAATCCTGGTGATTTATGAGGGGTTCACAGTGGCGCGGCAATGAATTTGGTGGTATAATATACGCGTATTCGAATAATCTGAAACGTAAAAAATCATACAGGAGGATAGCATGACAGAATTACTGGCTCCGGCAGGAAATATGGAGGCACTGCGGGCAGCGGTCGCGAACGGCTGCGACGCGGTCTATTTAGGCATGCAAAGATTTGGCGCGCGCGCGTACTCGTGCAATTTTGATGAGGAAACGCTGCCGGAGGCGGTGCGTTACGCGCATCTGCGGGAAGTCAAGGTTTATGTAACGATGAATACCATCGTATTCGAAAACGAGCTTACGGCAATGCGGGAGCAGCTCGCGTTTTTGAACGAAATCGGCGTGGACGGCGTGATCGTGCAGGACATCGCAGTGTTTGAGGAGATCGTCAGATGCTTTCCGGACATGGAGGCACATTGTTCAACGCAGATGGGCATCGATGACCTCGAAGGCACGCTGCTGTGGAAAGAACTTGGCGCGAAGCGTGTGGTGCTGGCGCGCGAGGTGGAAATCGAAAAGGCGAAGGCAATTCGGCGCGAGGCAAAAATTCCACTGGAAATCTTCGTGCATGGCGCGCTCTGCGTGTCCTATTCCGGCAACTGTCTGATGTCCGGACTGATCGGCTATCGCAGCGGCAACCGGGGCAGATGTGTTGGCTCCTGCCGCAAGCCCTATGAGCTGCTCGACAAGACGAGCGGGAAGTCTCTGGGTGTCAGCTACCTGTTGTCCACCAAGGATCTGAATACCATCGATTACATTGAGGATTTGGCGGCGTTGGATTCTCTCAAGATTGAAGGGCGGATGAAGGAACCTGCCTATGTCGCCAACGTGACGGCGCGCTATCGAGCCGCGCTGGATGGACGGGCAAGGGAGGAAGATCGGGAGGCTCTCAAAAAAACCTTCAATCGAACCTTTACCAAGGGATACCTTTTTCACGAAGACCCCAGGGATTTGACCAATATTCAAAAACCAAACAATTTCGGCTATGAAATCGGCGTCATTAGCGGCTCGCGTCAGGGGATGTACGAAATCCGCCTGCACGAACCTCTGCGGCAGAACGACATCATACGCGTTGACCATAATAACGAGGATGTCAACCTTTCGGTGGTCAAGCTTTATGACCGCGCCGGCAACCTCATCAACCGAGCTGATGAGGTCTGCTGCATCCGCGTGAAAGAAAAATTGTCGAAAGGTGATTTGGTTTACAAAACGAAGGATTATCAGTTTTACAAAGATTTAGAAAGAAACATGGAAGGCGAGTTTCGGCGGTTTCCGCTTCTTCTCAGGGTCTACGCTTATCCGGGCGCGCCATTGACCATCGACGCGGAGGGGCTGGGCGTCAGCTGCCTTTATGAGAGCGAGGAAATCCTCGAAGCTGCGGAGACGCAGCCGACAACGGGGGAACAAGTGCGGAAGCAGCTCGCCAAGCTGCATGACACTGTGTTCACGCTGCAAAGTCTGGAATTTGAGGAATGCGGAGCCTTCCTTCCGGTCAAGCTGCTCAATCAGGCACGACGTGAAATCGTAAATAGACTATATGAAGAAAAGCTGCGCGCGAAGCCGCGCCGCGTGGCAGTGCGGGAGACTGCGGTGCAGACAGAGGAAACAGGGATCCGGAACGCAGCCGCGGCAGATACGCAGACGGCGGAAGCAGCATGCCCAAAGGAGAACCTTCGCATCGCCGCGGGAGCGGCGGAGGCGGCAGCCCTGCGCGAGAGAGCAGCAGCCGCGGCAAAAGCGCCGGACGACGGGATGGGCGCGGCAGCGCGGAGGCCGTATCTGACCGCTTCGGTTCTCAACCGCGCGCAGGAGGAGGCTTGCCTGCGCGCCGGAATCCGTGAGATCTATTTTAAGAACATCGTGCGGCGTAATCAGGTCTGTTACGCGCCGCGGGAGGGGAAGCTGCTGATTGGCGGCTACGGCGGCTTACATTATTACAGAGACACAAATCCATTTGTGACCGATTATTCCTTTCATGTGGTCAACTCGGCCGCTTGCCGCAAACTGCAGGAACTGGGGGCGGCACGCGTCACGCTGTCTTATGAACTGAACAAGAAGCAGATCTCGGAGCTGATCGCTGCATACGAGACAAATTACGGCGCGCGCCCTTCCTTAGAGATGATTGTTTACGGCCGCGCGCCACTGCTCTTCACGAAATACTGCCCGCTCAAAAAAATGGAACAGTGCGGACGCTGCAAGCAGCATCAGTACGAATTGCGGGACGAATACGGCAGCTTCCCGATTCTTTCTCACGAGGACTGCACGACGACAATCCTTAACGGCAAATTCCTCAATCTCTTGGACGAGATGCCGTCCATTGAGGGCGTCGAAGCCTTTCGCCTTGCCTTTACGACGGAAACGCCTGAGGAAGTATCCCGCGTGATTTTGGCGGCGCGGCGAAAACTCGACGGCAGAGAGCAGGCATCCTTGTTCCGCAAGGATACGGATACGCGCGGACATTATAACAAGGAGATCATTTAGTCCGCGTACCTTCGATTGAAACGCTTTTGACAGCCGAAGGGGATATTGACAGAATAAAGAATCGACAGAACACAGAGAGGAACCGAAACATGATACAGGTCGAAAATCTATCCTACGGGTTTCCCGACAAAGAATTATATCACGACATTTCATTTCGCCTTGAGGCGGGGCGGCACTGCGCGCTGATCGGCAGCAACGGCAGCGGCAAGTCCACCCTTGTCGATATGCTGATGCGGCCGGATCAATATTGGTTTGACGGCAGAATCACGCGCGATGAAAACTGTCGTGTCGGCTATGCCGGCCAGTTCAGCGCGCGCGACAAGGCGCGGGACTGTACGGTGTTTGACTATTTGGCGGAGCGCTTTACCGGCATTGCCGCGGAGATTGCCGAAACCTGTGACGCGATGGCGGAGCCGCACCTTGACGAAGCAGGAATGACGCGGCTTTTTGCGCGGTACCAAACGCTGCTCGACCAAAGCGAGGCTATGGACGCGGAGCATTACGAAAGCACGATTTACAGACAGCTTCATACAGCCGGCATGCGCGAACTGGCGGAAACGAAGCTTTCGGAGGTCAGCGGCGGGGAATACAAGCTGCTGCAGATCATGCGGGAAATGCTGCTCGCGCCGAATCTTCTGGTGCTGGACGAACCGGATGCTTTTTTGGACTTCGCGAATCTGAACGGACTTTGCGGCTTGATAAACACCTATCGGGGAACCTTGCTGGCAGTGACGCATAACCGTTATCTGCTGCATCACTGCTTTGATAAGGTGCTGCATCTGGAAAACCGCGCTTTGCAGGAATTTGACGGCAGCTATGGAGCCTATCGCTGCGCGATGCTGCGTGAAAAGCTTACACAGCGTCTGCGGCATATCGAGGAGCAGGAGGAAATCGCCAGAACTGAGGAGATGGTGGAGCTTTTGCGTAAGCGCGCGACTCTGATGGTCAATCCGACGATCGGACAGGCGGTCAATGCCAAGCAGTCACAGCTTGACAGACTGCGCGTGCGGCAGATTCAGGCGCCGTTCATCGAGGTACGCGAGCCGCGGATTACGCTGCCGGAGGTGAACAAAAACGAAGCGGCGAGCGGCGGCTTGCCAGCGCGCGAGCCTGCATCGAAGAGGCATGGCGAAGCGCCGCGCGTGGAGCCGCCTGCGCAGGAATCGCGCGTGCTGCTGCAGGTGCGCGATTATGAGATCAAATTCGACGAACATCTGCTGCGTGACGTGAATTTTACGATTCGAGAGGGTGAGAAGGTCGCTTTGATCGGCCCCAACGGTACGGGCAAGACGACCCTGCTGCGCGATATCATCCGGCAGGAAAATCCGGCCATCCGGATCGACGCAGATACGCGCTTCGCATGGCTTTCACAGCTTGAGAACGACGCGGAGCAGGAAGAACGAACCGTGCGGGAACTGCTCATGCAGGCCGGCCTGCAAACGCCGCGCGAGATGCGTGCCTGTATGGAGGATTACGCGCTCGCAGAGAGCGCGTTAGAACAAAAGGCCGCGCGGCTTTCGGGTGGAGAGCGGAATCTGCTGCAGCTTTTGCTGCTTTCACGCAGCGACGCGGAGCTTTTGCTGCTTGACGAGCCGACCAGCCATTTGGATCTCTATGCGCAGGCGGCGCTGGAACGGGCCATCGCGGAGTACCGCGGGACGATTCTGATGGTGACACACGATTTTTATCTGGCGGCAAACTGCGCGGATTACATTTTGCTGATCGAGGATAACAGCATTCGCAGAATCCGCGGCAGGAACTTCCGTAAGCTGGTGTACGACAGGTACTTCGACGCGGCCTATCTGGAAACCGACCGCAAAAAACAGGAACTGGAAGCGTCGATAGAGGCAGCTCTGCAGCGTGACGATCTGACGGAGGCGGACAAGCTCTGCGCGCGTCTGGAGAGCCTGCAGGATAAAACAAAAGCAGGAGTTTCGGGCGACCGCGGGCATTGAGAGCGGAATGCGCGATTCTAAAAGACGGAGGAAAAAGAAGCATATATGGAAATCAAATCAGAGGCGAGGCTGACTACCTTTGAGGCCATCAGTATGATTGTAGGCAACAGCATCGGCACCGGCATCATCGCGGTGCCCTATCTGGCAACCCGAAACAGCATGTTGGATGTAGTCTGGATGGTGGGGTTGGCCTACATCATCAACGTGATTCTGCACCTGATTATCGCGGAATTATCCTATAACAACGGCGGCGCGCAGCTGGTCAAGAGCTTTGAAGGGGAACTGTTTCATGGTACGATGAAAAAAGTCTTCAGCTGGTTTGTCTTTGTCGTGTATGGGCTGGCGATCATGGTCGGTGTCAGCGGCAACATCAACGGCGGCGCGCAGATCTTTGTCAACTGGTTTGACCTGCCGCTGCCCGCGGCACAGGTACTGTACTATCTGCTCGCAGGAAGTGTGGTGTTCATGGGAATGAAAGCCGTCGGCATCGCGCAAAAATATGCAGTCGCGCTGCTGATGGGCATTGTTGCGGTCATGACGATCGCGACCCTTCTGCGGCCTTTGAACGCCCTTTACGCGGCGCCGTTTCACCTGAACAATCTGCTGGCGCTTTACAGCATGATCGTATTCGCGACCTCCGCGAATCAAGCGGTCATTCAAGTTGTCAAAGGACTCGCGGGAAATGCAAAAAAAATCCGCAGTACAATTTTTATCGGCTTCGGACTTTCTTCCCTGTTTGTCCTGGTGGTGACGATGAGCGTCCTTTTGGGGACAAAGACGGACATCAATAAGGAACTGGCCTATATGCAGCTTGGTGAAAGCCTTGGCAGCTGGGCTGTGATCCTGGCCGGCATATTTTCCTTATTCGCGCTTCTGACGACTTTTTGGTCCAATACGCTGGCGCTGCGCGATGTGGTGCATGAGCAAATCGGTATCGGTAACCGCCTCAGCTGGCTTTTGGCGACGATTCCGTGCGTACTGTTCGCGGTCTTCGGTGTCAGCAGTTTCATCGTTTTGACACGCGTCATGAGCGGCGTTGTGGTGCTGGTGAGCATTATGCTGGTGCTGACCTATGGAAAATCGCGCCGTAAGGCAGGCACAAGCCCCATCTGCGGCATGATCGGAACGGTGCCGTTTCAAGTGCTCATGGTCCTATCGACGATCGTTTCCGCGGTGGGCGCGCTGCTCCCGCTGAAGTAGAGGGACGCCCGATTGCTTGTCAAACACTGCGTCGAGCATCATGAAAACAGCCCATGTTTTCGCGGAAGGAAAGACGCCCGGAACGCTCGGATGCCGTGATTTTATGTAGACGAGAGGTATCAGTATGTATCAAGCAGACAGACTCACGCGGCCGGACAAGGAAACTTTCCGCCTGTGCATTGAGAAAGAAAAAGATTTTCGTATCCTGCAGCTGACCGATCTGCACCTCGGTTTTGGCCCGCTTTCCCGCAAAAAAGATGCGCTGGCGATGGAGGCAGTCCGAAAGACCGTGCAAAAAGCCGAACCGGAGCTGATTGTCATTACCGGAGACGCGATTTTTCCGTTTCTGCCCAAGACCGGAACGCGCGATAACCGCCGGCAGGCCATCCGCTTTACGGAATTCATGGACAGCTTTGCGATCCCTTATACCATGGTGTTCGGCAACCACGACTGCGAGATGGGCGCGACCTGCAAAAAAGAGGAACTTGCGGCGATTTACGAACAGGGACGCTACGCGATTTTTACGGCCGGACGGGAAGAACTGACGGGTGTAGGTAATTTTTTGATTGAGCTGACGGACGCGGCGGGACAGGTGCTCCTGCCCCTGGTGCTGCTGGATTCCAACATGTACGGAGAGGGCGGCTGGTTCTACAGCGGTTTCGACCGCATACACGAGGATCAGACGCGTTGGTGCATGGAGCGGCTTGACGCGCTGAAGGCACAAGATCCAACGGTGCGGGCGATGGCTTTTTTTCACATGCCGCCGCGGGAATTCAAGGAAGCGTACGAAAAAATGAAGCTCGGCGACCGGGCGGTAATTTACCGGCATGGCAGCGTGGGCGAAAAAGACGAATATTTTGGAATCTCAAAATACGAGGGAGATTTTTTTGAGGAAGCGGTGAGAAACGGTGTCATCCGTTGGATTTTCTGCGGTCATGACCATCTGAACACGCTTTCCTTAGAATATAAAGGGATTCGCATGACCTATGGCATGTCGATCGATTATCTGGGATACCGCGGTATCCGCAAAAGCCGGATTCAACGCGGCGGAACGCTGATTACGCGTCGCGCGGACGGCAGTGTGGAGATTCGGATGCTTCCGCTGGACAGCGTGGTATCGCAGCGTGTGAGAGGGGAAAAAAAGAAATGAAATTATTATTCAAGCAAAGGTTTTTTTCATGGTTTGACAGCTATGACATTTATGATGAGAGTGGGGAAACGCGCTATGTTGTAAAAGGCCAGCTCTCCTGGGGGCATCGCCTCAAGATTTTTGACAGCTTCGGACAGGAGGTCGGGTTGGTGCAGGAACGTGTGCTGACGCTGCTGCCAAAGTTTGAGCTGTATGTCGGAGAACAGTACGCGGGCTGTGTGAGCAAGGAATTTACTTTATTCAAACCGAAATTTCATGTTGATTTTAACGGCTGGCGCGTGGAAGGCAACTTCTTTGAGTGGGATTATGATGTGCTTGATCAAGACGGCAGGATTGTCGCGACGGTTTCTAAGGAACTGCTGCGACTGACCGATACCTATGTGATTGATGTGGGCGACCCCGCGGACGCGCTCTGCGCGCTGATGCTGGTGCTTGCCATCGACGCGGAGAAATGCTCCAGGAATAACGGCTAGCCCAAAAGCCGCGCGCACGCGGCGGGGAAAATCAAAATCAAAGGGGATATAAAATGAGACATATCAATCATGTAAGACAAAAAAAGATATACTCCGGCATTGACGCGCTGCCGAAGGGAATCGCGCCGGATACCATCGTCGAAGGCTGCGCGGTTTTGGAGGGCGGCGCGTTTCGCGGCGTGTACGGAGAGGGCGTGTTGGACGCGATGATGGAGAATGGGCTCAATCTGTCCTGCACCATTGGGGTGTCCGCGGGAGCGCTCAATGGACTGAATTATGTGGCAGGCAATATCGGCCGCGCGGCACGGACAAACCTACGCTTTCGTCACGATCAGCGCTATGTGGGGCTGACCGCGATGCGCCGTAATCATGGATTGATCGGCTTTGACTTCGCGTTTCACGAGCTGAACCGCTACGAGCCGCTGAACGTAGAGAGACTGCATGATCCGCGTCGGCGCTTCGTGGCTGTGGCAACCGACTGCCGAACCGGCAAACCGCTGTATTTTGAAAAAGGAAAGTGCGAAAATATTTTTAAGGCGCTGCAGGCCTCCGCGTCGATGCCGTATTTTTCGCAGATGGTCGTCGTGGAGGGCCGAGAGTGTTTGGACGGCGGCTGTTCACGCTGCATTCCCTACGAATGGGCGCTCGCGGAGGGATATGAAAAGATCGTGGTCGTACGAACCAGACCGGAGGATTACCGTGCACCGCATACGCCGAAGGGTGTCGCGCGCGGTCTGTACCATGACTATCCGAATCTGCTCGACAATCTCCGCAAATCCGACGTGGAGTATAATCGGGAGTGCGAGGCTTTGACGAAGCTCAAGGAGGCGGGGCGGATCTTTATGATCTGTCCGTCGGAGCCGCTGACTGTCGGACGCATCGAAAAGAATATGGAAAAACTCGGCGACCTCTATTATCTTGGATACAACGACGCCATGAACTGCATGGACGCGCTCAAGGATTATTTAGATCTGGCAAAATAATACCCAATGCCGATGGCATCCGCCAGAGCCCAGCCAATCGGAATCGCGGCCCAGATGCCGATGACGCCGACGGCAGGCAGCGGCGCGAGCGCGTAGGCGAGCGCGACGCGGGTACCGAGAGAGGCAACGGTCAGAATCACGGACATCAACGGCTTGTCCACCGCGCGGTAATAGCCATAAAGCAAAAACAGCAGACCAATGCCAAGATAGCAGGAACCTTCGACGCGCAGATAGGTGACACCCGCGGCGATGATCGCGGTTTCGGAAGGATCGATAAAAACGCGCATCAGGGGAGTGGCGAAGCATACGACACCCAGGCTGACGCATAGAGAGAACACCGCGGACGTGAAGAACGCGCTGCGTACCCCGCGGCGGATGCGGTCAGTTTTCCCTGCGCCGAAGTTCTGCGCCACGAAGGTCGAAAACGCGTTGCCGAAGTCCTGCACCGGCATGTAGGCGAAGGAGTCGATCTTAACCGCGGCGGCGAAGGCAGCCATGATGACCGTTCCGAAGCTGTTGACCAGCCCCTGAATCATCAAAATCCCAAAATTCATAATGGATTGCTGCAGGCAGGTCATCAGCGACAGGTTGAGGATCCTGCCCAGTGCTTCGCGGCTGCATCTGCAGTCGTCTTTTTTTGGTCTGAGTGCAGGGAAACGCAGCAGCGTGTAGAGCATGATGCCGATGCCGGATACGAACTGTGCGATGACGGTCGCAAAAGCAGCACCGCCGACGCCGAGCCTGAGCACGATGACAAAGAGCAGATCCAGCGCGACATTCAGCAGCGCCGCAACCGCGAGGAAGATGAGCGGCACAACGGAATTGCCGATAGCGCGCAGAATGCTCGCGTAATAGTTATAGAGAAAAGTCGCAAAAATGCCCGCGAAGATGATCAGCAGATAGGTTTTCATCAGCGGTACGACATCTGCAGGCACACAGAGCAGGTCAAGGATCGGGTCGATGAAAACATAGACCAGCACGTTGAGGAAGGTCGAAAGGGCAGCAATCAGCGCAAAGGAGAGGAAGACATCACGCCGCATCCGGTCGGTCTGGCCGCTCCCGTAATCCATGGAGATCGCGGCGCCGCTGCCCATGCAGAGCCCTAAAAGGATCGAGGTCAAAAACACCATGAGCGTGTAGGAGGAGCCAACAGCAGCCAACGCGTCTGCACCCAAAAATCGCCCCACGACCCAGGTGTCCGCGATATTGTACATCTGCTGCAGCAGATTACCGCACATGAGGGGCAGCGCGAAAAGGAGTATGTTTTTGGTGATGGGACCGGTGGTAAAATCACCTTTTTTTGTGTCTTTCATTGATGTCAGAACCTTTCTGCGGGATCGCCTCGCGAAAACGGCAGAGCAAAAACCTGATCCCTGATTTTCATTTTCGCCGCGTGAGAAAAAAACTTGACGTCTGCTTTTCGCCGCTCTATACTGAAACTGATTGGAGTACGAAAAGGAGGACGGAAGCTATGAAAACAAGCAAAAACGCGCATGCTGCTCACGCCGGTTTGTGTGCGAACATCGCGAAAGCAACGCGAAAGGCAGTGACGACGGCACTGATCTGCGTTTTACTGGCCGGAATGCTGACAGCCTGCGGCGGTGACAGCAGCAAAAGCTATGACCTGCAGGAGGTTTATCAGGAGATTCTAGCGGCACAGCCGGAGAACACCGACGATCTGAGCGGTGTGATGTTTGAAACAACGGATCAGGACGCGATCGAAGAAGTTTATCCGGGGCTTGGCGCGATCAAACTCAAGCAGGAGGTCTGCTATCAGCACGCGGTGACCGGATTCTGCGAGATCATGTTGGTCGAGGTCGCCGACAGCAAGGACGTCCAAAGCGTTGTGGATATTTTCAATCAGCGCATCGATACCGCGTCCAATGACAGCTTTTATCCGGAAACCGCGCAGCTGTGGGCACAGAACGCGCAGGTACAGACCGAGGGCAATTATGTGGCGATGGTCGCGCTGCCGGACGGTTACACGGTACCGGAAAAGATTTTTTCGTAGCGTAAAAAGCATGCGTGCGAAGCTCCGACACCGTTTTGAGCGCCGCGGTCTTTGCGGGCGGCATCTCGATGTGGGCTGCCGCCGGATCGTGGCTTGGATGCTAGAGCCTGCCCTGCTCAATCAGCCGACGCTTCTGCGCGTGGGTCAATTTTTTGATGGCCGCTTCTCGTCTTAGAGCGGCCTCTTTGCCGTCTGCCGGTTCATAATAGACCAGGCGTACCGGCAGATGGCTGCGCGTGTAGCGGCCGCCCTTTCCGAGCTGATGGGCGGCCACTCGTTTTTCTAGATTATTGGTCCAGCCGCAGTAAAAGCTGCCGTCTCCGCATTCGAGCAGGTAGACATAGCTCGCGGCTCGCGCGCAAGGCGCGCCCTCGTCGGCGCATGGGGGCACACAGCCCGCTTTTTGTCTGTGATCTTGTGTCATGATGGAATCCGAAACCCCTTTGTAAGGATAAGAATATCATACAAAAAAATCCAAGGGCTGTCAATTACGCGGCGCATCTTGCGCGCGCCTTTTCCTTCGGCGCATGCGCGATTTTCATCTCGGACTGCCCGTATTTTTGCCTCGGCGCGCTTGGACATTTCCCTTCAGCACATGCGCGCCTTTCCCTTCGGCGCATGCACGATTTTCATCTCGGATCGCCCATATTTTGCCTCGGCGCGCTTGGACATTTCCCTTCAGCACATGCGCGCTTTTCCCTTCGGCGCATGCGCGATTCTTGTTCCGAATCGCACATATTTTTGCCTCGGCGCGCTTGCTTCGCGCCGCCCCTGTCGAAAAAGGTCGAAAAATAGTACGTCGAAAATGCGGCGCGGCACTGGAAACCGTCCGCATTTTTTGGTAGAATAATGTTGTATGAAAACGAAGGAGCGAAGGAGTACCAATACATGAATTTAGACCATTTGAATCCAGAACAGCGCAAGGCGGCGACCCATGTTGACGGACCGCTGCTGATCCTGGCGGGCGCGGGCAGCGGGAAGACCGCGACGATGACGCACCGCATCGCGTACCTGATCGAGCAGGGCGTGAGTCCCTATCAGATTTTGGCGGTAACCTTCACCAATAAGGCGGCCGGCGAGATGCGAGAACGTGTCGAGAAGCTGGTCGGCCGATGCCCGGGCATGTGGATCATGACTTTTCATGCCATGAGCCTGCGTATCCTGCGTGAGCATTGTGAGAGAATCGGCTATCAGCACAACTTCGTCGTGTACGATACGATCGATCAAAAAACGCTGATAAAAACCATCATGAAGGAGCAGAATATTGACGCGAAGCTCTATCCGCAAGCCTACCTTTCCGCAGCAATCAGCAAGCAGAAGGAGCATGACGTCAGCCCGCGGGAATACCTCGAGACCGAGGCGGACAACTTCCGCAGCAAGGTGATCGGCAGTGTCTACCGGGCCTATCAGGAGCAGCTCAAACGGAACAACGCCATGGACTTTGATGACCTTTTGGTCAACGCCCTGCATGTGCTGCGTGACAATCCGGATATCCTCGCGGATTATCAGCACCGTTTCCGTTACATCCTCGTGGACGAATATCAGGATACCAACCACATCCAATACGAGATTATCCGCCTGCTGGCCAAGGCACGTCAGAACCTTTGTGTGGTCGGTGACGATGACCAGTGTATCTACCAGTGGCGCGGCGCGGACATCAGCAACATCCTCAACTTTGAAAAAGATTTTCCGCAGGCGCGTGTGATCAAGCTCGAACAGAACTATCGCTCCTACGGCAATATTCTGGCGGCGGCGCATTCTGTCATTCGGAACAACCGCGGCCGCAAGGCAAAAAAACTCTGGACGGACAAGGAGGCGGGGGATAAGATCGTCTACCGGCGATGCGACAGCGACAAGGAAGAAGCCTATTACATCGCGCAGGAGATCGATTTGCTCAAGAACGGACAGCGAACCTATGACGATTTCGCGATTCTCTACCGCACGAACGCGCAATCCAGACTCTTTGAGGACGCGTTGAAGCGGCGCGGGATTCCGTACCAGATACTGTCCGGCTTCAGCTTTTATGAGCGCAAGGAAACCAAGGATATGATCTGCTATATGCGGCTGGTCGTCAATCCTGCCGATGATTTGGCGCTCAAACGCGTCATCAACGAACCGAAGCGCGGCATCGGCGCAGTAACCCTCGGTAAGCTGGAAGCGCTGGCGCGCGTACATGGGCTGTCGCTTCTGGATATTTTGTCTCAGGACGAGATCAGCTACAGCCTGCCGGCCAAGGCGCAGAAGGCTGTCGGAGAAATGGTTCGCATTATCCGGCTCTGCGCGCAGGAAAAAGAGAACTTGCGCGTGTCCGATATTTACGACCAGCTTCTGGTCAAAAGCGGTTATCTCAAGGCTTTGGAAGCGGAGAATACCCAGGAGGCCGCAAGCCGTATCGAAAACCTCCTGGATTTCAAATCGTTCATCTACGATTATGAAAAAGAGAAAGAGGACACCGACGAAAAAGCGACACTCGAGGAATTCCTCGAGAAGGTCGCGACGAACGGTGACGCGGACAAGCTGGAGGAAGGCACGGGCAAGGTCACGCTGATGACGATGCACAGCGCGAAGGGTCTGGAATTTCCGATCGTGTTCCTGCCGGGTATGGAGGACGGACTGTTTCCGGGGCATCGGGCGCTCGACAATGAGAACGGGATGGAGGAGGAACGCCGTCTGTGCTATGTCGGCATGACGCGCGCCAGAGAAAAGCTTTTTCTTACCGGCGCCTCCTATCGCGTGTTGTACGGACACGGCGAGTATACGCGGGAATCCACTTTCCTCAGAGAACTGGACAAGTCCCTGCTCGACGAGGCCGGCGATACTGTATTTACAGCCGGCCGCAGGACAAATAACTTTTTGGGCGTGGATACCGGAAGTCCGGATGGCTTCAGCGAGCCGGCTTTTCGCCCGTATCCGGCTTATGATCCGCTTAAGTACGCAAGGCAGGCGGTCAGAGAGAATACCCGCTCCGCGGGCAGAAGCTTTACAGCCGGTGAACGGGTGCGCCATGGCAAGTTTGGAGAAGGAATGGTGTTGGAGGTTGACGATAAAACCGTTACCGTTATATTCGACAGCGTGGGGCGCAAAAAACTGGCCAAGGACATCGCGCCGATTGAGAAACTATAAGACAGGAGAATCCGCTGATGCAGCAGAAAGAAAAAATCGAAAGAATGCAGGCACTGATCGCGACCCTGAACGAGGCCGCCAAAGCCTATTACCAGGAGAGCCGCGAGCGCATGCCGAACCACGAATACGACGCGCTGTATGATGAATTGACGGCGCTTGAAGCGGAAACCGGCATGACCCTTTCGCAGAGTCCGACGCAAAAAGTCGGCTACGAGGTGCTTTCCCAGCTGCCGAAGGAAAGACACCCGCAGAAGATGCTTTCCTTAGATAAGACGAAGGATGTTAACGCGCTGGTGAAGTGGCTCGGCGCGCGAGACGGTGTGCTTTCGTGGAAGCTGGACGGGCTGACGATTGTGCTGACCTATGAGGACGGCGCGCTCGTCAAGGCGGTCACGCGCGGCAACGGAGAAATCGGCGAGGTCATTACCGGAAACGCCAGAGTCTTTGCCAATCTGCCGCTTAGAATCCCTTATCGCGGCCGGCTAGTACTGCGCGGAGAGGCCGTAATTTCCTACAGCGACTTTGAAAAGATCAATGAGACCCTTGATGATGACGGCGCAAAATATAAGAATCCGCGCAATCTGTGCTCCGGCTCGGTGCGTCAGCTGAACAATGAGATCACGGCACAGCGACATGTGCGGTTTTTGGCTTTCGCGCTGGTCTCGGCGGACGAGGATGCGCGTTTGGAAACCGCGGAGACAGCGGGGACTGATCGCGCGGCAGACGAAGAAGCGCGTCCGGGCAGCGGCGCGCCGCACTTTGTGACGCGCAGGGAGCAGTTTGACTGGCTAGCGCGGCAGGGCTTCGCAGTTGTGGAGCACGAGCTTGTTACAGCAGAGACTTTACCGGACGCTGTCGCGGATTTCGCGCGGCGCATTCAACATTACGAGATTCCGTCGGATGGTCTGGTACTGAGCTACGATGACATCGCCTATGGGCGTTCTTTGGGCCAGACTTCTAAATTTCCGCGGGACTCCATCGCTTTCAAATGGCGGGATGAAATTCGCGAAACCACACTAAGGGAAATTGAATGGAGCGCTTCGCGTACCGGACTCATCAACCCTGTGGCGATCTTTGATCCGGTTGAGCTTGAAGGCACGACGGTCAGCCGGGCATCGGTGCATAATATCAGTGTCATGCGGGAGCTGAAGCTGGGAATCGGCGATACAATCCGCGTATACAAAGCCAATATGATCATACCGCAGATTGCCGAGGATCTGACCGGCAGCGATCAGATCGAGATTCCGACGGTCTGTCCGGTCTGCGGCCACCCGACCGTAATTCACGATGAAAACGGCGTGCAGACACTGCACTGCCCGAATCCGGAATGTCTGGCGAAGCAGATTCGCGGCCTGGTGCATTTTGTGAGCCGCAACGCGATGAACATCGAGGGCCTTTCGGAAATGACCCTCCAAAAATTTGTCGATGACGGCCTCATTCGCGAACCGGCCGATCTGTTCCGTCTGGAACCGCTTCGGGATAAGATCGTTACGATGGAAGGCTTCGGCGAAAAGTCATTTGAAAATCTTTTGCTCTCCGCGCGCCGCGCGCGCCGCGTGACAGTATCGAGATTTTTGTACAGCCTCGGCATCCCGGGCATCGGCACAGCAAACGCGCGCCTGATCGCGCGCGCCTGCAAGAACAGCTGGAGCGCGGTCATCCATTTGACGCGCGAGGAACTGCTGCGGATGGAGGGAATCGGAGAAATCATGGCAGACGCGTTTTTGGACTTTTTTGAGGATCCGCAAAAACGTCGTATGGTCGATGATCTGCTGCAGGTGCTGGAACTCGACGAGAGCTACGAGGAAAGCGGCAGCGCGCTGGCAGACAAAACCTTCGTCATCACCGGTTCTCTGACGCATTACGCAAACCGCGAGGCTCTCAAGGCAGAAATCGAAGCGGCGGGCGGCAAGGTGGCAGGCTCGGTCAGCGCAAAAACTTCCTATCTGATCAACAATGATCTCACCAGCACCTCCGGGAAGAATAAAAAGGCGCACGAACTCGGTGTTCCGATTATCGATGAAGAAACCATCCGCGAGTGGCTGGCGGGCGGGCAGCCGCAGGAGACGGCGTGAGGCGTATGCGCGTTAGCATCGCGCGGCAGTGACCGCAAACCTGTGCTGCGCGCTGCAAGCACCGCGCGGATCGTAAGCCACGAAGCGCTACCGCGCCTTGCGGCACAAGCGTCTCGTGGCGCCGCGTGTCACGCAGAATCGGCGTGAGCTGACGGCAAAAAGCGCGTCTCGTGTCTTGACCCGCGCGTAAAATTATGCTATACTACACATGTTCGCAAACGTGCGAACCAAAGAAATTGCCTTTAGAGAGCTTCGCCTGGCATGGTTTGGGTCCTGCGCAATGGGATGCCGTGAACCTTGTCAGGTCCGGAAGGAAGCAGCAATAAGCGGAAGTTCTTATGTGCCGCAGAGCAGCCTTCTCCAACGCCAAGCGTGGCTCTCTAAGGGCAATTTTTTATCGGAAAGGACAGGAAAGGAAGCGCTATGTATACAGCTCTATACCGTTCCGAGCGGCCGGAGGTGTTCGATGAAATCCTCGGGCAGGAACATATCGTCAGAATACTCAAACATCAGATTGAAAGCGGCGAAGTGAGCCACGCGTATCTTTTTTGCGGGACCAGAGGTACCGGCAAGACGACCACCGCGCGGATTCTCGCCAAGGGCGTCAACTGTCTGAACGAAGACCCTAAAAAAAGACCTTGCGGCGTCTGCGAGAATTGCAAAGCCATCAAGGACGGCACCTTTATGGACGTCATCGAAATCGACGCGGCTTCCAACAACGGGGTAGAGAACATTCGTGAGCTGCGGGAAAGCGTCAAGTATCCACCGGCGGTCGGCCGCAAAAAAGTCTATATCATTGACGAGGTGCACATGCTGTCCCCGGGCGCTTTCAATGCTTTGCTCAAGACTCTGGAGGAACCGCCCGAAAACGTGATGTTCATTCTGGCGACCACCGAACCGCAGAAGCTTCCGGCGACTATTCTTTCCCGGTGCCTGCGTTTGGACTTTAAGCGCGTGCCGCAAAAACTTCTGATGGAGGGAATGCGGCGCATCTGCGAGGAAAAAGGCGTAACGCTGACGGAAAGCGCGCTGAAGCTGCTGGCGAACTGCGCGGATGGCTCGGTGCGTGACGGGCTGAGTGTGCTCGATCAGGTTCTGGCGTCCGGTCAAAAAGAGATTGACCGCGAGGCGGTGCTGGAATACATCGGCGCGGCCGGCGAAGATTTTTTTATCGAACTGACAGAACAGGTTTCCTTGCGCAAAGTTCCGGAGGCGCTGCTGCTCGTAGACCGGGCGCTGGCTGACGGCAAAGATGTGCGAGGCTTGATGAAGGATTGGATGGCGCATTATCGCAATCTGATGATTACAAAATTTATCCGCGACCCGGAGGATATGCTCAATATGGCCGCCGAAAATCTCGCGCGCATCGAGGAACAGAGCCGCCACATTACGATGGACGAAATCCGCGACGCGATTCTGCGGCTTTCTCGGACGATAAACGAAGCAAGATGGTCCACGCAGCCGCGCATTCTGCTTGAGCTGGCGATCATTTCGATTGCCTCCGGCGAGAGCGTGGAGAGCCAGTCTTGGCAGAGTGGGAAACAATACGGCGCGCGAACCTCACAGCAGGCGCGGACGATCAATCCGGAGCAGGAGGCGCGAGAACAGACCGCGAGAATTGCTCAAGGGCAGGCGCAGGCTTTGGCAGAAGCGGCGTCGAAACCAGGTACGACGCATGGATCTGGCGCGGACAGGCAGCAAGCGGAGACACAGACAAAGAGCGGCATAGCAGGAGAGAAACAAGAGCTGCCGCAAGCCCCCGGCATGCGTGATGAGATTGCGCCGCGCACGCAAGCGCAGACACAAAGCCTGTTGTCGAGCGCGGAGAACGAGGCTCTTTGGCATGCCGTCTTTGAAGAGGGTGAGGATGGCGCAGGCAGCTTTAATCTGATTCGCAACGGGACTTTTTTGGCGCGCGTGAGTGAAACGGAATTTGAAGTCGTTGCCAAGACCTCCTTCGCGAAGCGCTTCGCGGAGCAAAAACGCGGACAGTTGGAAAGCATCATGGAGCGCAAACTCGGGCGAGGACTGCGCATGATCTGCGTAGAGGAAAAGGATTATCACGCGCTGCAGGAACGGCAGGGGATGCGTGAAGCGTGCGCGGCAGACGGCAGCGTACCGGACCCCGAAACGGAGCATCTTATGCAGCTCGCCAAAGATGCTTTGGGCATCGAAATCGAAATTGAATAATTCGCGCGCGGGCTGAACCGCGGAAGGCATAGAAGGCATACGCGGTCGAACCGGATATGCGGAAGACGCGCGCTCGTAAAAAAATCATAGAAGCACAGGAGGAAATACAATGGGAAAAGGAATGAGAGCAGGTAAGAAGCCATCCAAAGCAGGCGGCATGGGCGGCGGCAATATGCAGAAGCAACTTGCGCAGATGCAGGCTATGCAGAGACAGATGGAAGCACTGCAGGCTGAAATCGAAGAAAAAGAGGTACAGACTACCGCAGGCGGCGGCGCGGTCAGTGTTACCATCAGCGGCAAAAAGGAGATTACCAAGCTTGAAATCAAGCCGGAAGCCTGCGATCCGGACGATGTGGAAATGCTTCAGGATCTCGTCCTCGCGGCGGTCAACGAAGCTTTGACCAAGGCGCATGAAGCGGCGAACCGGGAAATGGGGAAATACACCGGCGGAATGAATCTCGGAGGACTGTTCTGAGGTGTACACTATTGCATCTCTGGCGAAATTGCAGAAGTGGTTCGCGCGGCTTCCCGGGATAGGCCCGAAGAGCGCGATGCGCATGGCTTTTCACGTGCTGGAGCTGGACGACGAGGATGTTAGACAGTTCGCGACGGACATGTATTCCGCGAGACTCAGCGTGCGCCGGTGCGAGATATGCGGGGTTTTGACGGATGACGAGCGATGCTCCCTTTGCGAGGACGAAACCAGAGACAGGAGCGTTATATGCGTAGTAGCGGATACGCGGAGCGTGATGGCGTTTGAAAAGACAGGAGAATACCGCGGCGTATATCACGTTTTGGGCGGGCTCATCTCTCCGCTGGACGGGATAGGCCCGGATGAAATAGGCATAGACAAGCTGGCGGCTCGAGTGCGCGAGGGCGGAGTGCGCGAGGTGATAATCGCGACAGGTTCCAACGTGCAGGGCGAAGCGACGGCTATGTACATAGCGCAGGAGCTGGAGGATATGCCCGTTACGGTTTCGAGAATAGCGCACGGTATGCCCGTGGGCGGCGAGGTGGAAAATACCGATCCGAGAACGCTTCTGCTCTCTCTCGAAGGCAGGACGAAGCTCGGCGGCTGAGCTGTTTTATCTTAAATTATACTCCCTCTTAAAAAGAGGGAGTTTTTTTGTATAAATATTATAATTGTACTATTTATGGTATATATAGTTGTGGTACAATATAAACAATCAAACAAGTATTATATAAAGCATTTAGAATAAAGGCAGGGATGCTGAAAGACGTCCCTTCCATACATCCCTGCCTATTTTTGGGTGATTTGTATATACTATTCTTTCTTTCAATCCACAGAATTACCCGCACTACTTCGAGAGAATGTAATTCTGACATTATAAAGTATATCATAATTAGCGTAAAAGGTGCAATTAGTTTCGTAGTTCTTAAACTGCTATATGCAGAAATTCGCGGAGTACAGCCATTTTTCGCAGTTTAAAAGCAAAAATCAGTATTCCATATATTACAATATTCGATGTTTATTACGGTAAATTATGTCTAAATATATCCTTTTTGTCGTCAAACTGTCGTCAAAAACAAAGCTTTGAATGATAATGTTGTGCGACCGAAGTATCAAAAGTTGTTAGCCGCTTCCAGTATGGATATTCTATTCTCTAATTCGTATATCTCGTACTTTGCTATAAGGTCTGTTAAAGCGTCATAGCTGTTGTTGGCGTAATAGCTGTCAAAACACTCATAATACCTTGCGCGTTCTGTAAACTTAACGTTTACCGGCAAAAAGCCGGCTTTAATCAATTCGAGATTCATTATCAGTCTGCCAGTCCTGCCGTTGCCGTCTATGAATGGGTGGATACTCTCAAAACGCAGATGAAACAAGGCAGCAGCTTCGACAATATGAAGCTTCGGCTTCATCAGCTCGTATTCTTCCAACAGTTCTTGTAACTGCTCTCTCACGAGATACGGCGGCGGTGGAACATGGCTTGAACCCAGTATCTTAACAGGAACCCTGCGGTATACTCCTTTGTTTATTGCGTCGTTCATCAAAACAAGAGAGTGAACGTCTTTAATCACCTTTTCACTGAGACGTTCTTTTGCGTCTGCAAGAGAGACAATATACTCAAAAGCGTCTTTGTGACCTATCGCTTCGAGATGCTCTCTGATTGGTTTTTCGGATATTGTGAGACCTTCCTGCAATATCAATGCGGTCTCTCTCAATGTCAGCGTGCTTCCCTCAATGGCGTTTGAGTTATACGTATTCTCAATAATAAATTCGTCGCGAATTTGCTTTAGCTCCGCCGCGTTCAGCGGCCTAAAACTCGCAAGCTTTTCTTTAAGCTCGTCGAGACGATTAAAATCTATATTCGACATATTACACCCCCGTTGCAATTAACTCTATATTATTCTAACACAGCGGCGAAAATTGTAAACACTGCTTTAACTACAAAAAATATAACAAACACAGGGAAAAACGATAAAAGATATTTATAATATAAGTTTTATCATAAGGAGTTATTTGGGAAATGAATAGAAAAATTTTCCCCGCTCATATCCGAAAGCCTGAGCTGGGAGGAGAGGTTCAAAGCGTAGGCGAACACTGCCGCGCTGCGGCGGAGTACGCGGCGGAGGCGTTAAGCTGTGTCGGACTCAACAATTCGGGGTATCTCGCAGGGTTGGTACACGACGCCGGAAAATACACAGAGAGCTTCGCGGACTATATAACCCGAGGGGCGAATGGAGAGACGGTCAGACGAGGCTCTGTAAATCACACATTCGCAGGCGTGCGCATGATGTTCGACATGTTTCACGAGCTCAACAATTACAACGAGTGTTGGACCTGCGAGCTGACGGCGTATGCGGCGGGAGCGCATCACGGGCTTTTCGACGCCGTAGACGAAAACGGGGAGAGCGGGTTTGAACACAGGACGAAGGAAGAATACGGCGAAGCGATAAAAAACTTCAAGTCGGAATGCGCAGATGAAAAAGAGCTGAGGGAGCTATTCTCAAAAGCCAATTCAGAACTGGAAAGAGCGCTTGCAAAAGTTGTGGACTTGGCGAAGGCTACAAAGGCGTCAAGCTCGAAAAAGAGCGGCGGGAAAGGTTACGGCAATGAATATTTCTTCTTTTATATAAGTATGCTGGCGAGGCTGCTTCTATCTGCCGTAATAGAAGGAGATAGGAGAGACACGGCGGAGTTCGTGAACGGAGCGAAGCGCAGCGTGCTAAAAGCGGACGCCGGCGTTTGGAGGAGCTGCTTGGAAAGGACGGAGAAGAAAATACGCAATTTTGCCGCGGATACGCCTCTGAACATAGTGCGCAGCGACATATCAAAACAATGCAGAGCGTTCGCGGAAAGAGAGGGAGGAATATTTAAGCTGAATGTCCCCACGGGAGGCGGAAAGACTGTTTCTTCTCTGAGATACGCTCTGGCGCACTGCGCTAAACACGACAAGAAACGCATATTTTTCGTCATGCCGCTGCTTGCAATTATTGAGCAGAACGCGGACGAAATCAGAAAATATGTGGGAGACGACAGAATTGTGCTGGAGCACCACTCCAATGCGGCTAAGGAAAACGAAAAGAATTTGGACAAGCTGGACGAGCGCGAGCTTTTGGCGGAAAATTGGGACGCCCCCATTATAATCACTACGCTTGTGCAAATGCTGAATACTTTGTTTTCAGGCAGAACTTCATGTATCCGCAGATTTCACGCTCTTTCAGACAGTGTGATAATTTTTGATGAAGTGCAGACCGTGCCGAGGAAAATGATAACGCAGTTTAATCTGGCGATGAATTTTCTATCCGAGGTTTGCGGCGCGACGGTGGTTTTGTGCTCTGCGACTCAGCCTGCCTTTGAAGAATCGACGCATCCGATTTTATGCAGCGGAGATATAGTAACTCTGAATGAAAACAGTCTTGCAGTGTTTAAGCGAACAGAGATAAAAGACGCCGGGGAAATGAAGCTGAGCGAGCTTGTCGATTTTGCACTGGAAAAGTCGGCGGAGAACAGCAGCCTGCTGATCGTCTGCAACAAGAGAGCGCAGGCAAAAAGCTTGGCGGACGAATTGGGGGCGAGGACTGACGCAAAACTCAGGATGCTGTCTGCGTCCATGTGTACTCAGCATAGGCGCGAGGTGCTGGAGGAGATTAAAGCAGCTCTGAGAACGGGAGAAAAAATCATATGCGTAGCTACTCAGGTGATAGAAGCGGGAGTAGACATATCTTTTGCCTGTGCGATAAGACTGCTCGCCGGTATGGACAGCGTAGTTCAGGCGGCGGGGCGCTGCAATCGCAACGGCGAAAAAGCGGGAGCGGCTGAGGTTTATCTGGTAAATAT
>ERZ825896.1439-NODE-1439-length-26364-cov-9.417234_pt1 | contig 26364 bp, 29 predicted proteins | sample MGYA00519858_ERZ825896 | MGnify/ENA primary metagenome ERZ825896 (study PRJEB31778, sample SAMEA3449214) | human gut metagenome | biome: human gut; feature: human-associated habitat; material: faeces | place: United Kingdom | collected 2010/2012 ...
CCCTGAGCAGATTCTTCCCGGCGAGCAGGGTGCAAAGGTGACGCATCTGCAATATATGCTGTCCGTTGTTTCCCAATTCAATTCCGCCGTGCACGAGCCGCCGGTCAGCGGTGTATTCGGCGACACGACTACACAAGCCGTCACGACATTCCAGCGCGCTTACAATCTGCCGGAGACAGGCACAGTTGACCGTGCGACCTGGGACAGCATCTATTCTCAGTTTGCAGGCATTGAGACAACCGTTTTCGGAAACGAAGCGCTCTTCCCGTTCACGCGTCCGCCGATGGCTGTGACGGAGGCTGATTTGCAGGAGCAGCTGATCGCCGCAGCGGCGGCCTTCCCGGAGCTGGACGCGCCGAAAAAGACCAGGAAGCTGGACGCCCAGACGAAAAAAAGTCTCGCGGTCTTCCAGCGTCTGACCGGAAGCGCCCCGACCGGCACACCGGACGCGCAGAGCGCGTCCGATCTGGCGGGGATGCAGTTTTTATTGCAGCACGCGCAGTCCACGCGCTTCGTGCAGTTTCCGGGGATAACGCTCAAGTCGGGTATGCAGGACAGGGAGGTGCGCATCGTATGAACACACCCGCCAACTACGTCGGTCAGCCCATCCGGAGCCTTCAAACAATGCTCCGCACCATCGCACACGCGGATGAGACGCTGTTGAAGATTGTACCGGACGGTATTTATGGCCCAAACACCGTGCAGGCCGTCCGGGAATTCCAGCGGCAGAACGCTCTGCCCGTCACCGGTGAAACGGACAACGCGACGTGGAACAAACTCGTCGCGGTCTATACCGTCCAAAGCCCGTCCGTCCTGCCCGCCGCGCCGGTCACGGTCCGCTGGACGCCGAACCGCACGCTTGCCGCAGGCAGCCGGAACTCGCACCTGTTTTTGATCCAATCCATGCTTCAGGCGCTTGCGCGCTTTTACGTCAACGCCCCGGTGCTGACCGTGACCGGGGTTCACGACGCGCCGTCCGTTGCAGCAGTCAAGTGGCTTCAAAAGCTGGCCGCGCTCCCGCAGACCGGCGAGATCGACCAGACGACATGGGCCTATCTGAGCGGCCTTTATACCCTCGCCTCCGGGAATGGCGACGGCGCTGATCTCCATAGCGGTTCATAGTATGCCGTAACATTAGCGTCAGCTGCCAGGCGCACATATGCGCTTGGCAGCTGACGCTAAAAGCTTTTTTCGTGCATTGCAAAAAGCTGCGGACGCTCAGGCAAGCCTGCTGCCTCCCAGTGAGCGAAAAATGCGCAGTTTGCCTGCGGTGATCAGCAGGACCGGCAGAACATAGGCGATGTACTGCGCCGTGCCGCCGTAGGCGATGAGAAGATTATAGATCGCATGGAGGGTGATGGCCGCGCCCAAAAGGCCGCAGGTTCCGGCGATTTTCAGCCACGTCCGCTGCCACGCATACGTCAGCCCTCCGCCGACGATCAGGCCGCAGAGCACGTGCATGGCCCCCGTCCCGAAGCCCCGGAAAAAGATAAAGGAAAAACGGCCGGCTCCGTTCTGGATCAGATAGCACACATTTTCAAAGGTGGCGAAGGCGAGGGCAACCGTGATGGCGGCAGCCTTGATTTTATCGCCCTCCGGCTCGAATACCAGAAGATAGAACACCAGCGGCAGCAGCTTCATCATTTCCTCCACCACCGGCGCGATCTCCGCCGTGGCGGCAAGGGCGTCCGCCTGACACACCGCCGCGAGGAAGGTGTTAATATAGGCCGAGAGCAGGCACACACCCATCCCGGCAATGCAGAACAGGAAGAAGCGGAGCTGCCGCCTGCCCATGCACAAAGCGGCCACCAGCAGCGGGGACACCATGCAGATAAAAATATTCTCGATGTAGGTCATGCAGCCACCGCCTTTCTCGTGGCGGGCAGCAGCCCCAGAATCGCAAGCGTCAGCAGCATATCACACCAGAAGGTGGGGCTTGTGGGAGAAGTATCCGGCCAGAAGCAGCCCACCGTCCAGAGCAGATACTCCGCAAACGCAAAGCACAGCACGCCGATGTGGAAATACCGCATATTCCGCGCCGCGCCTGTCTGCCCATTGGCGTAGACCAGTCCACGAATGGCACAGAAGGAGAGCCATAAAAACGGGCAAATCATCGGAAAGGAAGACCTTGCATGACAGACGAAAAGCCGCGTGTCATTATCATCCCACCCAAGCCGGAATTGCAGCAGACCGCTGCGGTCACAAAACAGCTACGTGTCGCGGCATACTGCCGTGTCTCGACCAAGGAAGAAGAACAGGCCAGCAGCTACGAAGCCCAGTGCGAATACTATACCGACAAAATCATGTCCAACAAGGAATGGACGATGGCCGGGATTTTCGCGGATGAGGGCATCACCGGCACATCTACGAAAAAGCGCACAGAATTCCTGCGAATGATCCGTCAGTGCAAGCAGAAAAAGATAGATCTTATCCTTACAAAATCTATTCAGCGTTTTGCACGCAACACGCTTGACTGCATCAACTACACGCGCATCCTCCGGCAACTCGGTATTGGGGTTCTCTTCGAAAAGGAGAATATCAACTCCTTGCCGCCAGACAGTGAATTTATGATCACGATGTACGGCGCGATGGCGCAGTCCGAAAGCGAGTCTATTTCCGGCAACATCCGGCGCGGCAAGCAGATGCACGCAAAGGTCGGAACACTGAAAATCCCTTGCTACCGGCTCTATGGATACGAAAAAGATGCAGATGGCAAATTCCGCGTCATACCAGAACAGGCAGAAATCGTGCGCGAACTCTACAAGCGATATGAGAGCGGCGCCAGCCTGCGAAATCTGCAAGACTGGCTGGAAGAAAATCAGATCAAAACGGTTCTCGGAGAATCCAAATGGACAGCGACATCCATCAAGGGTATCCTGACAAATGAAAAATATTGCGGCGACGTGCTGCTTCAGAAAACATTCCGGACAGACGTCATCAGCAAGAAGGTTATCAAAAACGTTGGACAGATGGCGCAATACTATATGCCTGACCACCATGAAGCCATCGTCAGCCGGGAGCAGTACAATGCAGTGAAAGCAGAAATGGCGCGTCGGAGTGCCCTGCGCAGCCCGTCCAAAACGGCTGTGACAGGACGCTCCTGTTATACAAGCAAATACGCCTTATCAGACAGGCTCGTGTGCGGCGAATGCGGAACACTCTACAGGCGATGCACATGGACCTCGCTCGGGCGAAAATATCCCGTCTGGCGCTGCACCAGCCGCCTGAACTACGGAACAAAATACTGCCACGACTCCCCGACGATCAAGGAAGAACCGCTGCAAGCGGCAATTCTGGCAGTCATCAACTCCGTCATGAGCAACAAACCGGCCCTGCTCGACCTTATCAAGAACGCAGTTTCCGTAGAGCTTCTGCCGGTGCGAGGTCAGACGATGAGCCTTTCCGATATCGAACGGCGGCTGGCGCAGCTCGATGAGCAGTTCCAGAACCTGCTGGCGGAAGCCATTGATGCCGAGGATAAAGAAGCCTGCAACGCGCAGTTCGCGGAGATCCTTGCCGAGCAGACTGCACTCAAAAAGCAGAAGGAAGCGTTCCTGCAAAGCAGCACCGATGCGAGCCGCGTCTGCACCCGCATGAAGCAGGCAGCGCAAGCCGTAGAGAGCGCCCCAGCAACGATTACGGAATGGAACGAAAACGCCGTCCGGCAGATCGTGGAGCGCGTGACCGTCCTCTCCGCCGACGAGATTCTCGTGCGGATCAAAGGCGGCGCGGAAATCAAACAGCGATTGGAACGATGAAAATGATTTATGCAACCGGTGATCTTCATGGAAACGTTCTCCGTTTCCAGCCGCAATACTTTCCGGAGCAAGCGGAGATGAGCAAGATCGACTACATGATCGTCTGCGGCGATTTTGGCTGTGTCTGGAACGGCGACAAGAGTGACGATCCGCAGATTGACCGACTGGAAGCGCTGCCGTTTACGGTTCTAATTGTGGACGGCAATCACGAAAACTTCGATGCCCTGAACGAATATCCCGTGGAGGAATGGCACGGCGGCAAAGTACACAAAATCCGCTCGCACGTCATTCACCTGACGCGCGGGTAGGCGTTCGAGCTGCAAGGCCGCACCTTCCTCACGATGGGCGGCGCACAGAGCCACGATATTGCAGATGGCATTCTGGATATGGACAGCCCAGATTTTTATGAGCGATACGATTCCATGCGCCGCAATCGTGGACAGTTCCGCATCAACCATATTTCGTGGTGGCTGGAAGAATTGCCGTCCGGCAAGGAATATGCCGAAGCCCAGCAGACGCTGGCGCGGCTGGATTGGAAGGTTGACTACATCATTACGCACTGCGCACCGACCGCGATTCAGCAGGAAATCAACCCCAGCTTCAAGCCGGACAAGCTAACGGACTTCTTGGAGGAAGTCCGCAGCCGCAGCCAGTTCCATTACTGGCTGTTCGGACACAACCACGACAACCAGATCATCGACGAAAAATACGTTCTGCTCTACGAGCAGAGGGTACGGATATTATAAAACATGGCAAAGGAAAACGTGGTCATAGAAACTGCGCTTTTCTTTGCCCTGTTGGACATTTTGAAGGAGGAACCTATGTTATTTGAAATTTCGGAATATTATACGGGCGGGAAAATCCGTCTGAAGCCGCGGGTCGAATTATACGACACGCGCGATTACATGGGAAAGCAAATGCCGGGACTGGCAATTGTTCTTGACGAAGTGGATCAAAATGAGAACGTAACCGAGCAATACGCCGTCCTCACGGTGTCCTTCGGAGACTTCCTCCCCTTGAAAAACTGCGCATTCATAGATACAAACAATTGCCCGTTCGCGCCGCAGCTCCTTACCGATGAAATTGCGCAGGATACCGGCCACAGCAAGATCAGCGGCTATTGCGAATATCCCCTGTGGGTGTTCAAGGAGGATTTCCTGAAGGAAATCGGCGGTGAAAAGTACGAACAGTATTCTGAGCAGTTTGATGCCTATATGCGCAGAGAGATGTCTGAGGATGATATGAAACTGGATGAGATGTGCGGTATGTAGAAGCCGCAAGATCAGCGGTACGAAAAAATACACGCAAGCACATTTTTACTCTCGACGAAAATCGCTGTATCCAGTATAATGAATATAACATATGAGACCATATTTAAGAAGCCGCACAGATAGGGGAGAAATATATGCCCACACAAAAGAAGTTCAGAGACAGCATTCATGCCAAAGGAACCGAGATTGCGGTTCTTTCTACCGGCGATGCTAATGACTATATTTCGCTGACAGATATTGCGCGGTATAAAAGCGATGCGCCGGATGACGTGATAAAAAACTGGATGCGCAACCGTGATACAATCGAATTCCTCGGTCTATGGGAGCAGCTCAATAACCCGGATTTCAAACCCGTCGAATTCGACGGGTTTAGAACGCAGGCCGGCTCGAATGCGTTTACCATGTCTCCAAAGAAATGGATCGAAGCGACCAGAGCCATCGGGATCGTTTCAAAAGCTGGACGCTATGGCGGCACGTTTGCGCAAAAGGATATCGCATTTGAATTCGCCTCGTGGATCTCAGCTGAATTCAAGCTGTATATCATCAAGGATTATCAGCGGCTGAAAAATGATGAGAACAGCCGACTCGCGCTGGGCTGGAACCTCAACCGGACACTGGCAAAGATCAATTACCGGGTACACACCGATGCGATCAAAGATATGCTGATCCCGCCAGATGTGACGCCGCAGCGGCAGAGTTATACATACGCCAACGAAGCAGACGTGCTGAATGTTGCGCTGTTTGGAATCACGGCAAAAGAATGGCGGCAGGCGCATCCGGACGCCAAAGGCAATATCCGGGACGAAGCCAGCCTGCAGCAGTTGATCGTGCTTGCTAATATGGAAAGCATCAACGCCGAGCTGATCCGCCAGGGCGTACCGCAAAGCGAACGGCTCCTGCGGTTAAATGCCAGCGCCAAACAGATGATGCAGTCTCTCACGAACGACCATCGAATCGAGGCATTCAAGGAATACGGCACACTGCCGCATGAGTCTGAATAAGAAGTCAGACAGGAAAAGAAACAGAGCGAAGAAACGACATTGACGCCGTTTTTTCGCTCTTTCTGTTTACTGATTATAAAATGGCGCTTGCCGTCATCGGGAGATATTCAAAAGCGCCGTTGTCCTTGCATTGACACCCATAAGCTCCCGCTGCGTCTGCCGGTTCGCTTGGCACATGGGCATCAGAAAATTCACAGCCTTTCGGATCTGTTGCAAATCAGAAGAAGTGAGCGCATTCTGATGCAGATGCTCCAAAACACGGCTGTAGACATCCTTCAAAGGTGCGGACACGGCAGGCTGAAAGAAATAAGTTGAGATCAGACCGCCGATCAGGGCGGCTTCGTTATCGGTGTACTGCATGATTGCCCTCCCTCGCAAGAATCAAACGAACGGGATGATCATACCACAAAATGTTGTAGCAGGCTATTCGCAAAACGACGAAATGTTCAGTACACACTCGCAGTTGTAAATTGTGTTGCCATAAGATTCATTGAATGCGGAGATTCTGGTTGAAGCCATCTGCTAAAAATGCGTTCTTAAGGGAAAGCTCGACTAAAACAGACACATATGATACAATTTATATATAATTGTAAAATTGAGGTGACGCGCTGTGAAAACATATGAAATATTGCCAACGGACAAAAACCTGGTTCAAACACTTATTGACGATACAATTGGAAGAGATTCCGATGTGTTCCGCTTCGTCAATATTCTGAATTCTATTGATTGCAGCTATTCGGTTGCTCTGGATGGCCGCTGGGGAAGTGGAAAGACTTTTTTCGTGAAACAAGCAAAACTGGTGCTAGATGCCAACAATGAGCACTTGGCCGTTATGGATGCAGACGTTCGCAAAAAAGTTCTTACATCATGCCAGAAATTTATACCTGCGAACAGCGAGCTGCAGCCGCAGGTATGTGTATACTATGATGCGTGGGAAAATGATAATGACGAAGATCCCGTATTGTCTCTGATCTATACGATTTTAACTGGCATCAACTCTGATTATTCTTTTTCCGAGGGGAAGGACGTATTATCAATAGCTGCATCAATTGGAGAATTTTTTACAGGTAGAAACATTGCCGAGATTCTAAAAGAACTTAGAAGCGAATCACCGCTTGATTCCCTGAAATCTAAAAAAGAACTGCGGGAAAAAGTCAATGAATTCTTCAATAGTCTTTTACCTGAAAAAGGGAACCGCCTGATAATCATGGTGGATGAGCTGGATCGCTGTAAGCCGAGTTACGCGGTAAAGTTGCTTGAACGAATTAAGCACTACTTTACAAATGATAGGATCACTTTCGTTTTCTCAGTAAACACGTATGAATTAGAAAAAACGATACGCAAGTATTACGGTGACGATTTCGATGCTGGCCGATACCTTAGTCGTTTTTTTGACCTCCATATTAGCATTCCACCTGTAAATATGAGAAAATACTATGAAGTAATTGCCTTTTCAAACTCACTCTATCAAGTTGATCAGACCATTGACGCTGTCATAAAAGCATTTGGTTTTGAATTAAGAGAGATTTCAAAATACTTCCCGAAAGTAAAAGCGGCAGTATATTAGGAAACCCACGGTGACAGGTGTTATGAGTACGCCTTTCCCGAAGAAAAAGCGCTGCATTTTGGCTTAAGAACTATTGTGCCAGTTATGATTGGATTGCAAATATACGATAGCGCACAGCTTGCTGATTTTATTGATGGTAAAAATTACGAGCCGCTGATTGCAGTAGCGCATCGAGCTGATTATCGTGTGTTTTCTTGTTTATTGGAGCATGGAGAGAGTTTTAACACGAAGGAAAATCCACGTGGAGAAATACAGTTGGATGAGAGATTAAAAAAAGTTTACTACGCCATCTTTGGTAATGTACTTGCGGGAACTAGTTGTTTGCAAATTGGAAAGCTGGAATTTGGAGAAGATATACGAGAGAAGCTGTTGAGAGCAGCAGGACTATTTACAAGTTTTTCGGATTATACAGTTTGAAAGTTGAGGGGCTTCGGAGAATCTACCGAAGCCCTTTACATTTGTATTAGGACAAGACGGAAGCGAGAAGTCATGAACGTCAGAAAACCCGCGGATTACGGCACAATATATCGGAAATTGACTGCAATTCTTCCGCAGATGGATGAAGTTTATACCATTGGCAAGGTCATCAGCCAGCGGCCGGAGAAGGGCGCGGCGGTCGCAGCCGCAGAGTTTTTACAGGTTAATTTTCCTGACCGCACGGGCTTTTCTCCACGCAACGTTCGCTGAATGCGCGTTTTTTTACAAGACCTATAAAAATGACCAAAAGCTCCTATGGCAGAAGATAAAATAACTGGGTGTGCTGTATATTCCGCAAAAGTATGCGCTATACCGTTTTCCTCCGGATGTAGTGTGTAAGGATCCGCAGGAACTGCGCGGAGGTCGGAGCTGCTGTCAGCGGGCGGTAAGTAAGACTGCGCAGAAGCGCCGCGTTTTTATGCCAGGAGGAGCAGGCAAACCCGTCAATGTTTCGGACGACCTGAAGCGGATTGGTGTTGTATTGGTCTGCTACTTCAGGATATAGCCGCTGCGATGGTTTCACCAGCCAATGCGGATTGAGTGAGGCGAGATAGACCGAGTAGGAAAGATGGAAAAATGCAGTGTTGGTTGCAGAGAAACCGAGTCGGTACAACAGATCATATACTTCGACAATGTCTGTTACGGCGTTCATGCTGCATCCGTCCCCTCCAGCGCTTGCACACGGTTCATAAACCGCCGAACCAGCGCGCTCTGTGCATCCGCCTCCAGCATAGAAAAGAGAAACAGCAAGGTCGGGGCTGAGGCGGCATATCTCCCGCGTTCCAAGTCACTGTATGCGCGGCTGGAAATACGAAGCTGCTCCGCCATGGCCTCCTGAGTCAATGCCTTCTGCTGCCGCAGAGAAGACAATTCTTCGGAAAGAAGCTCTGCGAGCAGCGCCGGGTATGGTTTCATTCTGAAGACCTCCATAGTTTATAATAGATCGACTATGGAGATTTTATGTCGAAATGAAGCACGCTTCCACGAAGCTCACTTCGTGCTCGCCGTTCAAATCTTGTGAAAAAGCCGAGTTAAAGCACACAAAACAGTATTTATTCGCTGAAACAACAGAATATCCAATGCGCACCAGCGCGGAAAGGAGAAACCATGAATGTCAGAAAACCTGCGAATTACGGCACGATGTACCGGGAATTGACCGCAATTCTCGCGCAGAATCTTCCGCAGATGGACGAAATCTACGCCATCGGCAAAGTCATCAGCCAGCGTCCGGAGAAGGGCGCGGCGGTCGCAGCCGCAGAGTACTTGCAGGCAAATTTCCCTGACCGCTCAGGCTTTTCCCCGCGCAACGTGCGCCGAATGCGCGATTTTTACGAGACTTATGAAAATGACCAAACGCTCCTCCGGCTGGCAATGAAAATCGGCTGGACGCTGAACGTGGTGATCATGGAAGCGGAACTGACGAGAGATGCACGCAAGTGGTATTTGGAACAGGCGCGGGAACAGAAATGGTCGAAAGCAGTCTTGCTGGAAAAGTTAGGATCTGCGGCACATCTGGAAAAACCACTCGACGAAAGCAAGCAGGGCTGGTATACTAAAGAAAATGATGAATTTCCGGAGAGGATGCAGCATGAAGAAGATCCTGTTTATCTGCCACGGCAACATCTGCCGCAGTCCGATGGCGGAGTTCGTGATGAAGAACTTGGTGAAAAAGCAGGGCTGGCATCACAATTTCAGATCGAGTCGGCGGCGACCAGCCGGGAAGAAATCGGCAATCCGGTCTATCCTCCGGCACGGCGCAAGCTGGCAGAGCACGGGATCAATTGCAGCGGTCGTGCAGCGCGGCAGCTGACGAGCCGCGACTACGACGCATACGATCTGCTGATCGGCATGGACAGTGCCAAACTGCGGGATATGTACTGCATCTGCGGTGGCGATTATGCCGGCAAGATGTCCCTCCTGATGGATCATACCACTCGCCCCGGCGATGTGGCAGGCCCCTGGTACACAGGCGATTTTGAAGCGACTTGGCTGGACGTGTTGGAAGGGTGCCAGGGGCTGCTGAAAGAATTATGACTGGAACGAGGTGAATGGAATGGCGCAGAATGATCAGATTCAGCTTTTTGAGAACAAGCGCATCCGTACCGCATGGGATGCAGAAAAAGAAGAATGGTACTTTTCCATCGTCGATGTCGTTGCTGTGCTGACCGATCAGCCGGATGCCCGACACGCCAGCACCTATTGGGCGGTATTAAAAAAGCGTTTGAATAATGAAGGCGCAGGACAACTGCTTACAAATTGTAAGCAGTTGAAACTGACTGCAACCGACGGCAAAAAGCGTTTGACTGACGTAGCTGACACCGAGCAGCTTCTGCGCATCATTCAGTCCATTCCCTCGCCCAAAGCCGAGCCGTTCAAGCTCTGGCTGGCACAGGTTGGCCGGGAGCGCATAGAAGAAACGATCGATCCGGAACTGACGATTGACCGCGCATTGGAAACCTATTTCAAGAAGGGATACAGCCGCGAATGGATCAACCAGCGCCTGCAAGCGATTCAGGTACGCAAGGAGCTGACCGACGAATGGGACGCGCGCGGCGTTCAAAAAGGTGTGGAATACGCGATTCTGACCGACGAGATCACAAAAGCGTGGTCCGGCATGAACACGCGGCAGTATAAGAATCTCAAGGGCTTGAAGAAAGAAAACCTGCGCGACAACATGACGACGCTGGAGTTGGTCCTCAATATGCTGGCCGAAGCCACAACAACAGAGATTTCCAAGCAGAAAGCGCCGGAAGGTTTGCGAGAAAACGTCGAGGTTGCACGCTCCGGCGGTAAGGTCGCGGGCGATGCTCGGAAGGCAATCGAGCAGCAGACTGGCGTGCCGGTCATTACATCAAAAAACGCCGCGCAGCTCAATCAGGTCGTGACAAATCTGATTGAAGCGACCGATGAGATTGCGAGTAAAGACAAGTCGAAAGAATAAATTACAGAAATCAGTCACTGTAATATGTTCATCTATAGTGTAGCGAAAACACAGCTCAGAAACGCCCCTTTTGGCACGAGCCCCCGCCTTGCGGCGAGGTCTCTTAGCCGGACGGGGCGTTTCTTCGCTTCTGCATCGCGACCGCGTTGCTGGGTCGTGATGCAGGGGTACGAAGTGCGAACTTGCTCCGCTGCTCCTCGCTTCAAAACTGTGACCGCTTCGCTGGGTCACGGTTTTGTGCCACCAACTTGGAAATTGATCCATAGGGTTCACATGACACGAAAAACGAGCTTTTGTCCTCTTGGACAAAAGCTCGTTTTTTCGAGTGAAGCGTGCCTTCGGCACGGGAAGCGGCGCTTCGCGCCGGGAAGGTGCTTCGCAGAGAAATATCTGCGGAAATGTGTGGCACGCTTCCCTTCCCATCGTGCGAAGCACGATCCTTCACGGCGGCTCTGCCGCCCCTTCACATCGCGCCTGCGCGATCCTTCACGTTGCGCTCTGCGCAAACCTTCATGAAAAAACAAAGCGTGCCTGTTACAGCCGGTCCAGACGCTGCATATAGGTTTCGGAATCCTCGCCGACGCAGCCGACCAGCAGATAGCGTCTGGTATATGGGTCGAATACAAAATGCTTGAGCAGGCGGAAGCCCTGCACCTTTCCGGTCGAACGAACGTGGGTACGCGGGCCGGTGCATTCGTGGATCATGTGATCGATACGGATATGACTTTCGTCCACATAGTCGACCGGTACGTCGCGTGCGATGACCTCTGCGACCTGCTGCTCCAGCTGATCCAGATCCAGCTCCGGCGCTGTGTCCGGGAAGGCAAGGATGAAGCCGTGGTGCACGTCATCATGCGAGCAGCGTTCCAGCTCCTTTGGCGGCAAAAAGCACTCGCAAAGATCCTCTGCCGTATGCGCCATCAGCCGATACGGCAGAGAGTCATAGGCGCGCTGATAGACCTCCTGCGGCTCCGGACCAAAAATCGTCGGACGGGTAATGATGATCTCCTCGCCGACACCGATCAGAAGGTTTGCATTTGCGCCCAGCAGGGGGTAGATCAGATCAAAATGCTCGATCACGACGCGCTTGCCGCGGCGCACGGCCAGCCGGATCGCATCCGCGAGCTCACTGAGCTGATGAAAGCCCATCTCAAAGCGGATGTCCATATGATAGGTATGCGGGGAAAAAAAGCCGGTCTCCGCATCCTGGTCGAGGATCGGCAGCGGGCGCACGTTGACGCCATCGTCATCGTTGGTCAGCTCAAGACCCGGGAACATCCCCTTGATCAGCACGCTTTTTCCTGAGCCGGCCTCCCCGATCACACCGATGATCTGGTCAAACGGCGATAAATACAGCTGCGCGAGCTGAATGCCCAGGTTGAAAATACGGCTTCTGCCGCGCGGGGCAAAATAGGTGCTGTAAATATGACTGTGCTGGATCGCGTTTTCCGGCATAGAGCAGTCCTCCTTTGCGTTTCTTCCAGTATAGCGCATGTTGTCTCTCTTGCAAATAGCCTGATTGTATTATATAATATCATCAAATTGATATATTACAAGGAGGAATTTTCATGGGGGGACTTTTGCATTTCGCCACGGCGGGAACGGACGAATCCGGCGACGTCGTCGTGACGGTTACACCGGCAGATCAGACACAGATCATTCTCCATACAGCGCTGCGCGCGCAATTCGGTGAGGCCATGAAGCAGACCGTCGGCGAGTTGTTGGATGCACAGCAGCTCACGGCGCTTGTCGAGCTGCACGACCGCGGTGCGCTGGACTGGATCATCCGGGCGAGACTTGAAACTGCGCTTGCGCGCGCAGGAGGCTGACCGATGAGAAGATCCATGCTTTTTGTGCCCGGCAACACGCCGAAAATGATGACAAGCTGCGGCTTTTTCGGCGCAGACGCCGTGATCTTTGACCTTGAGGACGCTGTTTCCCCGACGGAAAAGGATGCGGCGCGCGATCTGGTGCGCTATGCCATCGGCAATCTGCATCTCTGCGGCAGCGAGGTCATCGTCCGCGTCAATTCCATTGAAACACCCATGTTCCTTGCAGATCTGGCCGCTGTTGTTCCGCAGAAGCCCGATCTCATCATGCTGCCCAAAACCTGTACCGCGGAGGACATCCAGATGCTTGCGCAAACGCTCGACCGGCTGGAAGCAGAAAACGGTCTGCCGGCGGGAGCTGTCGGCATCCTTGCGCTGATCGAAACGGCGCTCGGCGTAGAAAATGCGTTTTCGATCGCGTCTGCCAGCCCGCGGGTCCAGGCGCTGTTCCTCGGTGCAGAGGATCTGAGCGCGGATCTGCACTGCAAACGGACAAAAGAGGGGACGGAGATCCTGTACGCGCGGACGCGGCTGGTCATGGCTGCGCGGGCAGCAGGGATCGATGTCTACGACACGCCTTTTACGGATGTTGACGATGATGAAGGACTCTGCGCGGACGCTGCGCTCGCAAAGAGCCTCGGCTTTACCGGCAAGGCGGCCATCTCGCCGCGCCATCTCGGCAATATCAACCGCTGCTTCAGCCCCACGCAGGCAGAGGTCGACCATGCGAACGAGGTGCTTGCAGCGCTGGAGGAAGGAAAGCGGCAGGGCCGCGGAGCGGTCGCGCTGCATGGCAAAATGATCGACGCACCGATCGCCGCCCGCGCGAAACGGACGCTTGCCGATGCGGAACAGATCCTGAAGCGGGGAGGGACACTTGCATGAATACGAAGCTGGTAAAAACCATCCGTGAGGCGATCGCGCTGGCCGGATTGAAGGACGGCATGACGATCTCCTTCCACCATCATCTCCGGAACGGCGACTATGTGCTGAATCTTGTCATGGATGAGATCGCAGCCATGGGCATCCGCGATCTGACTGTGAATGCCAGCGCGCTGTTTGACACGCACGCGCCGCTTTTGGACCACATCAAAAACCACGTTGTGCGGAAGGTGCAGACAAACTATATCTCCGCAGGGATCGGCCGGCAGATCTCCGCCGGTCTGATGGACGAGCCGGTCGAGTTCCGCACGCACGGCGGCCGCCCGCGTGATATTGCGCTGGGCATCACCCCCATCGATGTGGCCTTTATCGCCGCGCCATGCTCCGACCGCATGGGAAACTGCACGGGAAAGTACGGCAGATCTGCCTGCGGCAGCCTTGGATATGCGTTCCCGGACGCGATGTACGCAAAAAAGGTAGTCGTCATCACCGATGAGCTGGCGGAATATCCGCTGACCGGCTGGTCGATCCCGGAGATCTATGTGGACTACGTCGTGCAGATCGACGCCATCGGCGATCCGGCGGGGATCGTGTCCGGCACCACGCGCATGACGCGCAATCCCGTTGCGCTCGTTATGGCACAGACGGCGGCGCGGGTCATCCAGAATTCCGGGCTTCTGCGTGACGGCTTCTCGTTCCAGACCGGCGCCGGCGGCGCGACGCTTGCCACGGCCATGTATCTCAAGCAGATCATGCTCCGTGAGCAGATCCATGGCAGCTACGCGCAGGGCGGCATTACCGGGTATCTGGTCGATATGCTCAACGAGGGCTGCTTCCGGGCGCTGATGGATGTGCAGTGCTTTGATCTGAAGGCGGCGGCCTCCATCCGCGATAACCCGAACCACTGCGAGGTCGGCGCGGCGCAGTACGCAAGCGCCGGTGCAAAAAGCTCCATCATGGATTCGCTCGACGTTGCCGTCCTCGGCGCGACAGAGATCGACACGGATTTTAACGTCAATGTCCACACCGATTCCTCCGGGCGCATCATGGGCGGCTCCGGCGGGCACAGCGATGCCGCCGCAGGCTCCAAACTCTCGATCATCACGGCGCCCCTGTTCCGCGGCCGGCTCCCCATCGTCCGCGACCGCGTCACCTGCATCTCAACGCCGGGCAAGGACATTGACGTGCTGGTCACACAGGCGGGGATCGCCGTCAATCCCAGAAGGGAAGAGCTGCGCGAGCGGCTGACGCAGGCCGGGATGCAGGTATTGGAGATCACACAGCTTCGCGCGCTTGCCGAGCAGATCACCGGCACACCGGCGCCGCTGCCGCCTGCCGGGCGTGTGATCGCAAAGGTCATCGGCCGGGACGGCACCTTGCTGGATACGATCGGAGAACGAAAGGGGGAGGAATGACGATGCGTGAGATCAGAGCTTCACACATCACGGACACCGTTGCGCGGCTGTGCGTCGAGGCAAACCGCCAGCTGCCGCAGGATGTAAGGTCGCGGATCTGCGCGGCCTATGCAGATGAGCCGTGGCCAATCGCAAAGGAAGTGCTCGGACGGATCCTTGAAAACGCGGACATTGCCGCCGAACGGCCGCAGCCGATCTGTCAGGATACTGGCATGGCCTGCGTTTTTGTTGAGCTTGGGCAGGAGGTCCATATTGCAGGCGATCTGAACGAAGCCATCCATGCGGGCGTGCGGCGCGGCTATACAGACGGTTTTCTGCGCAAGTCCGTGGTCCGCGACCCGCTGGACCGCGTGAACACCGGCGATAATACGCCCGCCATGATCTATTATGAGATCGTACCGGGGGATCGGCTGAAGCTGACTGTCGCGCCGAAGGGGTTTGGCAGTGAGAACATGAGCCGCATCGCCATGCTCCGCCCGTCGGACGGTCTGGACGGCGTAAAACAGTTTGTGCTGGACGCCGTGCTGCAGGCCGGGCCGAACCCCTGCCCGCCGATCGTAGTCGGCGTCGGCCTCGGCGGCACCTTTGACAAAGCGGCTCTGCTGGCAAAGAAGGCGCTGCTGCGGGAGACGGGCGGGCACAATGAGAATCCGTTCTACGCGGAGCTTGAGCGCGAGCTGCTCGAGCGCATCAATGCGCTCGGCATCGGCCCGCAGGGCTTTGGCGGCAGGACCACCGCGCTGGCTGTACACATGCTTTCCATGCCCACGCACATTGCAGGGCTGCCGGTCGCTGTCAATATCAACTGCCACGTGGCAAGACATAGAACGGAGGTGCTTTGATATGACGCTCAGACTGAAAACGCCGCTTGGCGAAGCCGATGCGCAGAAGCTCCGCGCCGGTGACAGCGTGCTGCTGACCGGCGTGATCTACACCGCGCGGGACGCAGCGCACAAGCGTCTTTGCGAGCTGGTGGAGGCAGGCAAGCCGCTTCCCTTTGACCCGATGGATGCAGTGGTCTATTATGTCGGTCCGACGCCCGCTGCACCCGGTCAGATCATCGGTTCGGCGGGGCCGACGACCTCCTATCGGATGGATGCCTACGCGCCCACGCTCATCGCGCTTGGTCTGCGCGGCATGATCGGCAAGGGCAGGCGGAATGCGGCAGTGATCGCCAGCATGAAGCAGCACGGCGCGGTCTACTTCGGCGCGATCGGCGGATGCGGCGCACTGCTCAGCAAATGTATCAAAAAAGCTGAGGTCATCGCATATGAGGACCTCGGCGCAGAGGCGCTTCGGCGCTTGGAGGTCGAGGACTTCCCGGTCACCGTGATCATCGACGCCCTTGGAAACGATCTCTACGAGACGGGCCGCAGGGCATATCTGGAGCAGTGCAATGGAAAACAACCGCATTGATCTGTGCGCACCGGAAGGGGAAACGCCGATCTATGACCAGATCCGGCAGGAGCTTGCGGGCAGGATCCGTGCCGGAAGTCTCCCGGACGGCACACGCCTTCCGACCGTGCGGGAACTGTCGGAACAGCTGCATGTGGCGGAAGGTACGGTCAAACGCGCGTATGACGAGCTGGAACGGGACGGACTTCTGATCAAAACACCCGGGCGCGGCAGTTTCGTCTGCTACCACCGGACAGCCGATCGCCGGCAGGCGGCACAGGAGCAGATCGATGCGCTGCTGCAGCAGCTGCACCAGATGGGGATCAGCGTCCATGAAATGAAACAGCTCTTTGCGGACCAGCTGCGCCGCTTCTGTGCGCAGCAGCCCAAGCTGCAGGTCGCGCTGGTCGAATGCAACCCCGAGGTGCTTGCGCAGCTAAAAGAGCAGCTCCGGCATATGGACGGTATCGAGCTGCATGCCCTGCTGCTCGAGCAGGTGCAGCAGCACCCCGGGCGGCTCGCGCAGCAGATGGATGTGATGATCACGACGACCGAACATGCAAAACAGCTTGCCGGGATGACCGGGCAGGCGGAAAAAGTTGCAAAAATCGCTCTGCGCCTGCAGGCGTCCAGCGTTGCACCGATCGTAAAGCTTTCGCCCGGGCAGCGCGTAGGGATCGTCAGCCAAAGCCTGCGCTTCGGCGCGCTGCTGCGCAGCTTTTGCGACGAATATACGCAGGGGCTTCAAATCGCAGGACCGGCGCTTTTTGACCCGCCGGAATCGCTGTCTGCGTATCTGAGCGGCAAAGATGCGGTCCTTGTGCCGGAAGGCTATGAGAAGCTCTGCACACAAAAGGCGCTCGGGCTGCTGACACAGTTTGCGGCACACGCGCGCCTGATCTCCTGTTCCTACCAGATCGACGAGGGCTCTGCCATCTATCTGACCGAACGGCTCGAACGGCTTCTGGCAAATCGATCTCCGAAATGAATTTTTTTCTTGCGTCGCTTGCATGGCCTGCAAGCGACGCAAGTTTCGTTGCATTTCCGGAAAAATAAATTGACTTCCCCGTGGCTGAAGCTACAATAATAGGTAGAAACGGTCTGAAAATGAAATTTTCCAATCATTTTTTGAGAGGAGTTCCTTCCATGCAAACAGAGCAGACACGAAAAAAGGTTCTTGTGATCGGTGTGATCGGAGCAGACGTCCATGCCGTCGGCAACAAGATCCTTTATCACGCATTTACCGAAGCCGGGTTCGATGTCGTTAATCTCGGCGTTATGGTGTCACAGGAGGAGTACATCTCTGCAGCCATCGAATCAGACGCGGACGCCATTGTTGTTTCCAGCCTGTATGGGCAGGGGGAGCTGGATTGCCGCGGGATGCGCGAAAAGTGTGACGAGGCCGGCCTTCTCGGGATCCCGCTGGTCGTCGGCGGAAATATCGTTGTCGGCAAGCAGAAATTTGAGGATGTGGAAAAGCGCTTCCACGCCATGGGCTTTGACCGCGCTTTCCCGCCCGGAACGCCGCCGGAAACGACCATCGACGCGCTGCGTGAGCTTCTGCATATGGATGCCGCTGCATGCAGCGAGGCTGTGCCGGTATGAAGCCTGTTTTATTGACGGATTTCGGCAGCACCTATACCAAGCTGACGGCCGTAGACGTTGACACGGCGCGCGTGCTTGGAACGGCAGCCGCCTATACGACCGTACAGACAGATGTCAATGACGGCTTTTCCGCCGCGCTGCGGCAGCTTGAGGAGAAAACCGGCAGGCTCGAATACGCCGAGCGCTATGCCTGCTCATCCGCGGCAGGCGGACTGCGGATGATCGTATCGGGCCTTGTGCCGGAGCTGACGCTGGAGGCCGCGCGCATGGCCAGCCTCGGCGCCGGAGCAAAGCTGATCGGACAATTCTCGTTTGAGCTGACGGAGGATGATATCGACCAGATCCGGCGGGAGAAGCCTGATATCTTTCTGCTCGTCGGCGGGACGGACGGCGGAAACACGGCCTGCATTCTGCATAATGCAAACATGCTGGCCGCCATGCGGCCGGATTTTCCGATCATCGTCGCGGGCAACCGTTCGGCTGCGCGGCAATGCGAGCGGATCCTCGCCGGATGCCGCGTGCGGGTATGTGAAAATGTCATGCCGAAGTTTGGCCTGCTCAAAACGGAGCAGACGCAGGCCGCGATCCGCGAAATTTTTCTGAGCCGTATCATTCAGGCAAAGGGGCTCGACCACGCGGCCGAAAGGATGAACGACATCCTCATGCCAACACCGGCAGCCGTGCTCAAAGCGCTGGAGCTGCTCTCCGGCGGGTTTGACGGCGAGCCGGGGATCGGCGAGCTGGCCGCGGTGGACGTAGGCGGCGCAACGACTGATGTCTACTCCATCTGCGAAGGAATGCCCCGGCAGATGAACACCGTCTACAAAGGGCTCCCGGAGCCGTATGCCAAGCGTACCGTCGAAGGAGACATCGGGATGCGCTACTCCGTTCTCGGCATTCTGGATGCGGTCGGTGCACGCCGCCTCGCAGAGCTGTCCGGGCTCCCGGAGCAGCGGGTGCAGACGCTGTGCCGGATGCTGAGTGAACAGACGGAGCTCGTCCCGGACTGTGACGGGGAGCTGGCGCAGCTGGATCATGCGCTGGCATGTATGGCGGTCAGCACGGCGGCAAAGCGCCATGCAGGGACGATCGAAGAGACCTATACCCTGCTCGGGCAGACGTTCGTGCAGGCGGGCAAGGATCTGACGGCCGTGCGGCGCGTCGTGGCGACCGGCGGGAGCCTGATCCATTCACCGCGTGTGCGCGAGATCGCGTCTTATTTCTGCTATGACCCCGCCGATCCGGCGTCTCTGCGCCCGAAAAACGCAGAGATCCTGATCGATTCCTCTTATATTCTCGCTGCAATGGGGCTGCTTTCCACGCATGATCCGCTTGCGGCGCTTCAAATTATGAAAAGGATGATCAGATAGATGGAAATTCAGAACAAAAAGCTGGACGAAGGCGTCTTCATGCAGGAACGGCAGGAGGTCCTTGGCCAATGGCCGACGGGAAAGGACGTAGACCTGCAGGAGGCTGCTGATTATCAGAAACGGCTCTCGCCGGAACGTGTCTTTTCCACGAAGCTTCTGGAGGCCAAGAAAGCGGGGCGGACGCTCATTCAGCCGCGTGCCGGCGTGCCGGTGATCGAGGAACATATCAAGCTCATGCAGTATCTGGAGAAGGAGGGCGAGGCCGACCTTCTGCCCACCACGATCGACAGCTACACCCGGCAAAACCGCTATGCCGAAGCGGAGGACGGCATTCAGGAATCCATCCGGCTCGGGCGCGCCATGCTCAATGGCTTTCCCGCGGTCAATCACGGCGTCGCCGGCTGCCGGCGCGTGATCGAGAGCGTCCACACGCCGCTGCAGGTGCGGCATGGCACCCCGGACGCGCGTCTGCTGACGGAGATCGCCTATGCCGGCGGCTTTACCAGCTATGAGGGCGGCGGTATTTCCTACAATCTTCCGTACTGCAAAAATGTTCCGATGGAAACGACCATCCGCTCCTGGCAGTATGTTGACCGTCTGACGGGCCTGTACGAGGAAATGGGGATCTCCATCAATCGGGAACCGTACGGACCGCTGACCGGCACGCTGGTGCCGCCGTGCATTTCTCATGCGGCTGCCATCATCGAAGCGCTGCTTGCCGCCGAACAGGGCGTGCGCAACATCACCGTCGGCTACGGGCAGTGCGGCAACATCGTGCAGGACATCGCGGCCATCCGCACGCTTGAGGAGCTGACCGAGGAATATCTGCACAAATACGGGTACGATCAGGTCGTTGTTACCACGGTACTGCATCAGTGGATGGGCGGCTTCCCCGCTGACGAAGCCAAGGCCTTCGGCGTGATCTCCACGGGCAGCCTGATCGCCGCGCTCTCCAAAGCCACAAAGGTCATCGTAAAAAGCCCGCACGAAGCGATCGCGATCCCGACGATGGAGGCAAATGCGCAGGGGCTGCGCTGCACAAAGCAGGTCGTCAATATGATGGCAGACCAGATATTTCAAAACTCGCATCTGGACGAGGAAATGGAGATCATCCGCCGGGAGACGCGCTGTATTGTCGACAAATGCTTTGAGCTGGGCAGGGGAGATATCGCGCTGGGGGTCTGCCGCGGCGTTGTGGCAGGCGTGCTGGATGTGCCGTTTGCGCCCTGCCGCTATAACGCAGGGCAGATGCTTCCCTGCCGCGATAACGAGGGTGCGATCCGGATTCTGAACATGGGGAATCTCCCATTCCCGCAGGACCTGAAGGATTTCCACGCCGCGCGCATTGCAGAGCGCGCAAAATATGAAAAGCGTGCGCCGAGCTTCCAGATGGTCATCGATGATGTGTATGCGATCGGTAAGGGGCGGCTGGTCGGCCGGCCGAGAAACTGATGGATAACGACGGAGGTATTATTTATGAAAATCAAAAATGTTGTCTGCGCACCCGGACGTACCGGCTTCTATTTTGACGACCAGCGCGCGATCAAGCGCGGCGCGGGGCACGACGGGATGTTCTATATCGGTCAGCCTGTCACCGAGGGCTTTTCCGCCGTCCGTCAGGCAGGCGAGGCGATCTCGGTCATGCTGATCCTGGAGGACGGCCAGGTCGCTTACGGCGACTGCGCGGCGGTACAGTATTCCGGCGCAGGCGGGCGCGATCCGCTGTTTTTGGCGAAGGATTTTATTCCTATTATTGAGCAGTACATCAAACCGTGTCTGGTCGGCCAGGAAGCGGACAATTTCCGTGCGCTTGCCGCAAGGATGGAAGCCATCGAGGTCGGCGGCAAGCGGCTGCATACGGCGATCCGCTATGGTGTTTCTCAGGCGCTGCTTGACGCCGTTGCAAAGGCGAGCGGGCGCATGATGTGTGAGGTCGTGGCGGATGAATACGGCTGCACGGTATCGGATCACCTGATCCCGATCTTTACCCAGTCCGGGGACGACCGGTATGATAATGCGGACAAAATGATCATCAAGGGCGCGCAGGTGCTCCCGCACGCATTGATCAACAACGTGGAGACGAAGCTCGGCGCGCACGGCGAAAAGCTTCAGGAGTATGTGGCGTGGCTTCGCGACCGGATCTTGGCGCAGCGTCTGGACGAGCACTATGCCCCGGTCCTGCATATCGATGTCTACGGTACGATCGGCGCAGCCTTCGGCAATCATAACTATGCAGCCATGGCGGATTATCTGGAGGTCCTGGAGCAGACCGCAAAGCCGTTCCACCTGCGGATCGAAGGACCGATGGACTGCGACTGTGACCGTGAAACGCAGATGGAGGCGCTCGCGGGGCTGACCGCGGAGCTGGACCGGCGCGGCATCGATGTTGAGCTGGTCGCTGACGAATGGTGCAATACGCTCGAAGATATCAAGCTTTTCGCCGATCACAAAGCCGGTCACATGATCCAGATCAAAACGCCGGATCTCGGCGGCATCAACAATACCATCGAGGCAGTCCTCTACTGCAAGGAAAAGGGCATCGGTGCATATCAGGGCGGCACCTGCAATGAGACCGACCGCTCTGCGCAGGTCTGCGTGCAGTGCGCCATGGCGACACAGCCGGCACAGATCCTCGCAAAGCCCGGTATGGGTGTGGACGAAGGCTATATGATCGTCTATAACGAGATGAACCGGATCCTCGCGCTGCGGAAGGCAAAGGCAGAATAACTGCGAGGCTGCAGCGCCGATGCGCCGGGATCTCCATAACAGAAAAATCACGGCAGAGCCCAGCTTTCGGGGCTCTGCCGTGACTGATCTTATGAAACGGGAACTTATAGATGCAGCTTGAGGTCTGTCTTGTCGAAGATCATGCTGCCCTGCAGATCCTGCATATGTCCCTTTCCTGCCTCGCGGGCGCGCGTGTACATGGCGTACGCAATGGAAATGTCCGTGTAGGCGAGGCCGACGGCGTTGAAGTAGATGAACTCCTTCTCATTTTCGCGGCCGGGCTTGCTGCCATCCAGCAGTTCAACGATGTTGGCATAGATATCGCTGTCGCCGATCACGCCATCTTTATAGCAGCGGCTGACGGTCTGTGTGCGGTGCTTGACGGTCTGCCAGTCGTCGCAGACGATCTTATCGGCCTTCTGCACGACGGCGTATTCATCCTCCCAGCCGCCGATGTGGCTGTAGAAAGCGCCCTCCTTGATCCAGTCGGCCTTCAGAAGCGGCGCCTGTGCGCTCGTGGCCGTGACCAGAATGTCGGAATCGCGCATGGCCGCCTCCATATTGCCGTTGCAGGCGATGAACTGCATATCCGGGAGATAGCGCGAAAGCTGCCGGATAAACACGGTCTCCTCCTCCGGGTATTTGGAGGCCAGCTTGCAGACCTTCAGGCCCGGACGCGCTGCTTTCATGCCGAGCAGATGCAGCTTGGCCTGCTCGCCGGCTCCGATGAAGCCGATCACCTCGGAATCCTCCCGCGCGAGCTTCCGTGCCGCGACTGCGCCCATCGACGCCACGCGCATATTGGAGCAGAGCGTCCCGTCCATCACGCAGACCGGATAGCCGTTTTCAAGACTCGACAGCACAATGATGGCCGAAAGGTTCTGCGTGCCGAATTTGCGCGGGTTCTGCGGGAAAACAGACACCCACTTCACGCCGCAGACGCCTTCCTCCAGAAGCGTCGCCGGGAGGCAGTTGATGCGGTCCTGCGTCTCCTGATCAAAGATCTGGACGATCTTATCCGGGAAAAGAATTTTTCCTTTTTCAAAATCAAGCAGCCCCTTTTCCAGTGCTGCAATGCTCATTTGCAGGTCAAATGCACCTGCGTCGATCAATTCCTCCTGCGAAAGCGCGAGATAACGGATCGCGTGCTGCTGTTCCATATAGATTCTCTCCTTATCTTGGGCAACACCGTACAATTGCGTCTGCGCGCTTCGACGGATCTTTTCCGCCAATTCTGCGGTTTGAAAAGCTTGAAATATTGCGCAGCCGTTGGCGACGAAGGAGCCTTACGGATGCGGCATGCCCCTTGCGGGTACATACAGGATTCCTGTACTTTTCAAACCTTGGCTTGGCGAAAAATCTCTCGCCGAATCTGCTTGCCGAATTGTGCGGTGTTGCCCTTGTTCTGCCGGCATCTTGATTATACCATATAATTTTCCTTTTGCAAGACAAGAAGAAAAATATTTTTCCTTCTTGGAATTTGATTTTTCCCTTCCTTTCGTGTAGAATAATCAGGCAGTCCAAAGGAGGTGCGCTTCGATGAACGAAATACAGCAGATCCTCTCCGGGATCAAGGGCGGCCGCTACGGCTTCCCCGCCGCGCAGCGGCTGGTCGCGGACTATGTCGTGAAGAATTACGAGCAGATCCCGTTTCTCTCGATCACGGCGCTGGCCCAAAACTGCGGCGTGAGCGAAAAGACCGTCGTGAAATTCTGCAACAGCCTCGGCTTTGAGAAATTTACCGAGTTCAAGCGCACGTTTTCCGCCTATGCGCAGTCCAAGCTCATCATCACGAATAAGCTCTCCAGCGCCCCGGCGCCGGATGGCGACGTGTTTGAGCGGACCATGCGGCAGGATATCTCCGCGATCGAAAAAACGATGACGCTGCCGGAGAACCGTGAAGCGCTTTCCGATGCGGCGCGCCGCATTCTGGCTGCAAAGCGCGTCTATGTGACGGGCGGACGCGCCTCCGCCGCGCTTGCGGCGCTGCTGGCCTCGATGCTCCGCTATCTCGGTCTTCAGGTGCAGGAGCTTCTGCCCGGCGCCTGTGATTATTATGACCGGCTGATGACCGTCCGGCCGGACGATCTGGTCATCACCATCTGCTTCTCCCGCTATACCGCGCAGATCGCGGAGGGCGCGGCCTTCCTGCATGCGCATGATGTTCCGATCGTCCTCATGACCGACCTGGAACCGTCGCCGCTGTACGCCTACGCCGCCTGTACGCTGCAGTGCGAGGCCTCGGCCGAGGGGTATTTTCCCTGCTATGCCGGGTGCCTGTCCATTCTGTACGCGCTATGCAGCACGCTCGGCTCCATGCGCGGGACGGACGCCGCCGAGCACGCGCGGGAGTTGGAGCGCGTGCTTCTCGACCGCGGCGTGTTCCTGTGATGCCGGGAGGGTGTTTCCCCGGCGAACATTTTGATCTGCGTTTATAAGATATCCTGAATATAGAACACGCTGTGAGAATTCGTAGGAACAGACGAATTCTCACAGCGTGTTTTATGGGGGGGTTGCGGAAGGGAACGGACACTCAGAACAGCGCGTCCATGGCGGCGATGGTCTTCTCGACCAGCTCGTCGCCGCCCTCGGGGCCGACCATCGTGGAAACGGGCTTCGAGCCGTAGCTTCCGCCGTCGACCGCGATCTGCGTGGGCAGATACCCGCCCTTGGCGTTGGAGGAGAGCTGGATGATGAACGCCTGCCGCGCCTTGCAGCGGGCCTTCATCCGGTAGGAGTAGTCGACATACAGCTCAAACGGGTTCGTCGCAAACGCGGCCGCGCCGATGCGGAAGACGAAGATCGGGAATGTAAAGCGTGTCGTCTCCTGCTGGAGCTTCCAGCGGTTGAGATAGCCGATGTCCTCGAAGCAGCGGATCATCTGCGCCTCGGACAGCCGCCCGCCTGCGGGGCACGCGGCCTTGACCGCCTCGATGCGCGCGCCGGCGGCGTCGACGTCGGCCTTCTCTACGGTGCGCAGCGGCACGTCCATCTCAAAGCAGTTTGTCCGGAACACGGGGCGCGTCTGGATCTCATTGCGCGCCTGCCGGTAGCCGCGCAGGACGGCGTCGCAGATGCGGCCGCCGATCTGCTGGCACTCGCGCAGCATGTCAAAGCTGCGGTCGACCTCGGTCTCCTGTGCGTTCCAGACAATCAGCTCGCGCTTGTTATCCTTGGAGATGCGCACCAGGTCGAGCGGGTTCTGGTCGCCCGCCGCGCCGCAGAGCGGAAGCACGAAGATGTTGCCCAGCTCCGCGCGCAGCTGCGTCCGGACCTCGCCCCAATAGTCGGCGGAGATAAAACGGTGCAGCTCATACACCTGGCTCGGGCACGGGATGCAGACCAGCGCGCCGGTCAGCTGCCGCTGCTCGTCAAAGGTATAGAGCATGTCGGCGGAATGGTCGGACGGGCCCTCGTAGCCAAGGAAATTCGGCTCGGAGCAGTCGCCGTACATCTTCGACTCGCGCTTGCCGTTCACAAGGAACTGCGGGCGGCGGTTAAAGGCGACCGCCGCGTACTCGTGCGCCAGCGCCACGCCGCCCGGCCTGCGCGCGGCCCAAGCTTCTTCAATCAGGTCGACCATTTTCCCGATGAAGAACTCCTCCAGCTCCTCATCCTTGAGAATGTCGTCCGGCTCCTCCATTTCCGGGCAGAGATCGCCGAGAACGCTCTTGAAATAGACCTCATACGTGGTATTTTTCGTAAACATGGTGGAGTTGTGCGTGTGGATCGCGCTGAATACGACGCGGCTCCGGTCCAGCCCCGGGGCGTCCAGCCGCTCCAGAATGCGGGAAATGTGCATCGTCGGCACGCCGGGCATGTCCGCGGAGACGAGGATCATCTGCTCCTGGCCGTTTTCCAGCACAAGGCAGGTCGCCGTCAGCGGATCGTGGACATAGCTCGAAATGCGGGAATAGAGCTGGCCAATGACATAGATCGGCCGGTCAGGCGTGATGTCCGTCTGCGCCCAGCCAATGCGGATATTTTTTTCCATGGTAATATTCCTTTCTTTCAGGTGCGGTTCTAAAAAAGGCGCTGCGGAAGCAGCGCCTTTTGCGTGATGGGATAAGACTCAGAACTCTCTCGCGTCGAGCTGGAGGGTGTAGTGGATGTCGTGGGCTTTTTC
>ERZ825896.1441-NODE-1441-length-26352-cov-7.929726_pt1 | contig 26352 bp, 23 predicted proteins | sample MGYA00519858_ERZ825896 | MGnify/ENA primary metagenome ERZ825896 (study PRJEB31778, sample SAMEA3449214) | human gut metagenome | biome: human gut; feature: human-associated habitat; material: faeces | place: United Kingdom | collected 2010/2012 ...
TTGCGTGTGTCCAGCAAAGCTGGACTACACTTGCCGGTGTAAGTCCGGTCACGGTAATCGCCAGTGAGCCGTGTAGTTAAACTCGGTGCGTTGTAGTAATACAGGGTGCTAAGCGAGTGGATAAAGTAACGCCGGGCACGACAGCGAGAAACAGTGGAGAGAACGGTGCCTGCAGGTAAGAAAAACAGAAAAAAAGAAAAATATTTTTGCGATAAGGCTTGACAGCGCACACAAAAAGTGATATTGTCTTAGGTGCTTAGGACAATATGCAAAACAAAAAGGGAAGATAACATGCGGCGCGTAAGAATAAAAGGCGCGCAGCGCAGCACGAAGGGCAGGCGGAGCAGGAAGCTTGCCCGCGCAGTGAGAATGAAAGCTGACAAAGCTGACAAAGCTGACAAGTCGGCAAGTCGCGGGAAGCCGCATGCAGGACGCGCAAGGAGTGAAAAAGCAAACAAGGGGGTGAGAACATGGATTGGGATCTGGACGACAGCAGATCGATTTATCCGCAGCTGAAGGAACTGATCAAGCGTGGCATCATCACAGGGGAGTACGCGCCGGGGAGCGCGTTTCCGACGGTACGGGAGCTGGCAAGTGACGCGGGAGTCAATCGCAATACTATGCAGCGCGCGATGGCGGAACTGGAGAGCGAAGGGCTTCTGATCACCAATCGGACGGCAGGGCGTACGGTAACGACCGATTTGTCGCTGATTGAGCAGATGCGTCGGGAACTGGCTGAGAAGCAGGTGGATACCTTCCTGCAGGAGATGGCATCTCTGGGATACTCTCTGCATGGGGCATTGGCAGAAGTCGCGGCGCGGATAGGGGCGGCGGCGCGCGCGAGCAGTGAGACGCGCAGCGGCAGTACAGTGTCTGCAAGCGACGGGAGCAGCGCAGATTGTGGAGACGATATGTGTCATACAGACGATGCTGATACTGCATGCACTGCAGATGCTGTGGGCGCTGCAGAAGCAGCGGACGCCTCGGATGGCGCAGAGGGTAAAAATGAGGAAACGAAAGGGGATTATGACATATGAAATCGGAAATTTTAGTACAATGTGAACATCTGACCAAGATCTTTCCGGGGAAGAAGGCGCTGGACGATGTGAATCTCAAGATCGGCAGGGGCAAGGTAGTCGGGCTGCTCGGACCAAACGGCTCCGGCAAGACAACCCTGATCAAGATCTTGAATGGGCTGCTGCAGCCGAACTTCGGAAGCGTGATGATCGACGCGACACCGATCGGAACCTACACCAAGTCGCAGGTCAGCTATCTGCCGGACAAAAACTATTTTGCCGACTGGATGACGGTCAAGGACATCTTTGACCTGTTCAGTGACTTTTACGCGGACTTTGACAGACAGAAAGCGCTTCACATGTGTGATTCGCTGGGCATTGGAGAGGGCGACCGCATCAAGAGTATGTCCAAGGGCACCAAGGAAAAGGTGCAGCTCATTTTGGTGATGAGCCGCAACGCCCAGCTGTATCTTTTGGATGAGCCGATCGCGGGGGTCGATCCGGCGGCCAGAGATTATATCATGGGTACGATCATCAACAATTACGCAGATAACGCGACAGTCGTCATCTCGACGCATCTGATCGCAGACATCGAGAGAGTGTTGGACGAGGTGATTTTCTTAAAAGAGGGGAGGATCGTCAGACACGAGACGGTTGATGAGCTGAAAGCACAGGAAGGAAAATCCGTAGATGAGGTATTTCGTGAGGAATTCAGAATGGGGGAAGTAAGATGACAGGGAAATTGATGAAGTACGAGTTTCGTTCGGTCTTTAAGCAGATCGGGGTGATTTGGGCGGCACTGCCTGCTGTGGCGATTTTGACGAGCTTTACGGGCTGGATTTACGCGAGGTCGGCGCTGGCGCAGGAAAACGATCAGCTCCTTGGGGCGCTGCTGTCAAGAATACCGATGTTCCTGTATGTGGGACTTTTTATCGCCCTGGTGGTTGCGACACTGTTTGTCGTTGTGATGCGGTTCTACAAAGGGCTGCTCAAGGAAGAGGGGTATCTGATGCATACGCTGCCGGTCAAGGAATGGCAGCTGATCGCGTCGAAGGGCGTGACCGCAACGGTGACGGTACTGATCAGCATGGTGCTGGCGGCGGTGTCCATCGTTCTGCTGAATCTGGTCGGTAATCTATCCGGAATCGGGGAACTGTTTCAAGCTGTAGGGGAGGCATGCCGGAAGCATCCGGAGAGTTTCCTGTACGCCTTGGAAGCCCTGCTCGTGGTACTTGCCGGCATCATGACAGAAGTTTATAAAATTTACGCATCGCTTTCTATCGGGCAGCTCATGGCGAAGCATCGGATGATTTGGAGTGTCGCGGCGTACATCGGCATCGGGGTCGTGCTTACCCTGCTTGGGTCGATGCTGCTGACCGCGTTCGGACATCCAATCGTGGTGATTTCAGACCGGATCTTTACCGATTTTTCCTACCGGCAGATCGTCCAGACCGTTTTGGGCACAGCGTTTGTGTACTTCGCGGTGCAGATCGCGATCTTCCATGTGGTCAGCGAACGGATTCTCAGCCTGAAGCTGAATCTGGAGTAGGTGTACGGAAAGAAGCGCGGGCCGCTTTGCAGTGTGAGAGGCTGCACGCGGCATGCGAACCATGTAAGCAGGCGTCCGCTTCTCGACGCAGGGGCTATGCAGATAGGCATCAGGCCCGCGGGCAGCGAATACGAAGTTAGCCATGCACATGCGGCCGGCTTGTGCTTGTGACCGCAGTGCGGATCGCAACGTGAATCGCCGCAAAAACAGCCAGGACTGCGGTGCTCGTCAGGGCCGCGTCGGCATCGCGGCGCTAGCGTTCGTGGCTGCAGTGCGGGTCGTGGGCAGCGTGGCAATGTGCGCAGCCGCAGCCGGCACCGTGCATCTTGTGCTCGATGTGGATGAAAGCGATGTCGATGATATCGACGACATGCTGGTCGTCCAGCGAATAGAACATATTTTTACCATCTCGGCGGCTTTTGACCAGACCTTCGCTCTTTAAGAGACGAAGCTGGTGGGAGACCGCCGATTTTGTCATTTCGACCTCAGCAGCGATGTCGTTGACGCAAAGCTCGCCGCCGGCGATGGTACATAAGATTTTCATACGGGTCTCATCGCCGACCACGCGGAAAAATTCGGCGGCCTTACTGATGAGTTCTTTGGAAATGTGCGACATAGTTCTCCTTCTTTGTTAGCATAGATGGCATTGGCATAGCTGCGCGTGCCGCAAAGCCTCACGCATCCCGCGCTGCAGCGTAAAGCTGCGCATCACAGCGCGGAAGCCCTGGCGGCCATATTAAGAAAGGTAGCAGTGCAGACAGCCAGCTTCTTGCCGGTGGTTTTGGAGGTCAGTACGGCCTCCGCATGCACGAGGGTCTGTCCGGCGGCAATGATCCTGGCTTCCGCGCGGATGGTATCGCCGGGCTGACCGGGGCGCAGGAAGTGTACCTGCAGGTCGACCGTCGGCGCCCAGCCGCCGACAAAAGCGGCGACAGTGATTCCCGCGGCATGGTCGAGCATGGTGGACAAAATTCCGCCGTGCAGGATGCCGACTCGGTTCATTTCCCAGTCTTTGACGTCATACTCGATCACAACGCTCTGCGCGTCCATGTCATAGCTGAGATAGCGCGGCGCCATCATGCCGTTGACGATATGCGGGTTGTTGCGGTTTTCTTCTTCCAACAGGCGGAAGGTCGCTTCAACCTCCACCCGGTCAGTACATAAAACAGAGTGGCTCATGAATATCAGAGATCCTTTCGTTTTTTGTTTCGATGCGTGCTGCATACGCGGAGGCTGTGCATCAGCGCATGGCAGCCTTGCTATACCTGTGCAGCCTTTCCGCGTTCGTAGTAACGCTGCATTTCCTCCTTCGGCACCATGCTGCCGCCGGTCGCCCAGAGGATGTGTACGGCGTTTGCCATACTGTCTGTCAAGTCCTTGACCGCAAGATAATCTGACGCCTGCTGCACAAGCGCAGGACCCGGAAACGACGCGCAGGAGGAGGGCTCGATATACAGATTTTCACTGTCTGCCAGTGCAGTAAGGTACGGATATAGTTTGGCGTCATCCACCGTATAGCAGCCGTCGAGCAGGGTTTCCATGATGCTGCCGACCAGACCGGAGGCTCTGCCGACTGCGAGCCCGTCGGCATCGGTGATGCCGTCCACACCGATATCCGCGCAGCTGATTTGGTTATGCAGACCGGTGATCAAACCGAGTGTCATGCAAGGCGCATGGGTTGGCTCCGCAAAAAAGACATGGACATACGGACCGAAGACTTCCTTAAGCCCGAAAGTCACGCCGCCCGGCGCGCCGCCGACACCACAAGGAATGTAGACGAAGACCGGATGTACCGCGTCCGGATGGATGCCAGCCTTTTCAAATTGACCGATCAGGCGCTTGACGCTGACCGCGTAGCCGAGAAACAGATCCGCGGAGTTTTCATCATCGACAAAGTGACAGCGCGGGTCATCCGCTGCTTCTTGGCGTCCCTGCGCGACTGCGACCTGATAGTCGCTTGGGTATTCGATTACCGTCACGCCTTTGCTGCGCAGGAGCTCTTTTTTCCACTGACGTGCGTCCGCGGACATGTGCACAGTGACTTGAAAACCGAGTTTCGCGCTGATGATGCCGATCGAAAGTCCGAGGTTGCCGGTGGAACCGACCGCGACAGAGTACTGCGAGAAAAGGTCGCGGAAGCGCTCTTCGGTGAGGATTGCGTAATTATCATCTAAATGCAGCATACCCTTTTCGAGCGCAATTTTTTCGGCAAATTTGAGGACCTCATAGATGCCGCCGCGCGCCTTGATCGAGCCGGAGACCGGCAGATCGCTGTCGCGCTTGAGGAAAAGCCGACCACCAAACTTATCGGTCATTTTGACAAGGCGTTCCTTCATGCGCGGAATTTCGGTCAGTTCGGATTCAATGATGCCGCCGGATTTGGAGGTTTCCGGAAAAGCCGCCGCGATATACGGCGCGAAGCGTTCCAATCTTGCCTCAGCGTCCTCGATGTCCGCCATCGTGAACGGTAGCTTCGCAGGCTGATCGCTCCGCGGATTGATCCAGAAAATTTCCTTGCAGTCCGCCATATCGCGGATGACAGGCTTTTCTTTGATGAGTTGGTTGATGTCCATGAGATGGTCTCCTTTCTGTTGCGCTGCGGTGTATGCGCTTTGAGTGTGCGTACACGAGACAGGGCGGTGAAGTTTTAAATGCCGTTTGGGCGGTTCAGAAGCGGTCGCTGTAGTTGAGCAGCTCACGCAGATGCCCACCCTTGGCCTTCGGCTTTTTTTTAGGATGCGCGGGAGCGATGCCTGCCGCGTCCGCTGCCGGATTCGCATCTGCTGTGCCTGCCGCGCCCGCTGCCGGATTCGCATCTGTTTTGCCTGCCGCGCCCGCTGCCAAATTCGCATCTGTTTTGCCTGCCGCGCCCGCTGCCAGATTCGCGTCTGTTTTGCCTGCCGCGTCCACTGCCGGATTCACGTCTGTTGTGCCTGCAGCGCCGGACAAAGCAGCTACGCGGCTTCCGCCGGTTTCTGCCATGAAATCTTCATACCGGTAGATCTTGCCCCAAACACCTTCTTCGTCGGTGATCAGCAGGCCGAAGGTGCCGCCGGAGCCGTCGCGCGGTCGGGAGAGGCTGCCGGGGTTCATCAGGTACACATCATCGACCTGCGTGTAGACAGCACGATGCGTGTGTCCGAACAAAGCACCGACGCAGTCATTTTCGAGAGCCTTGTAATAGAGGTTCTGCATGCTGAGGTCAACGTTCTGCATGTGACCGTGGGTGATGAGGAAATTGCCAGCCTCGGTTTCGAGGATTGAGAAGTCGGTATCCTCAAAGCCGCCGTCGCAGTTGCCGCGGACCGAAGCTACCGGCACACCGAGGCGCATGCGAATCTCCTCGGCATCTTTGCAGTAATCGCCGCAGTGGACGATGTAGTCCACCGGGTTTTGTTTTGTGAGTTTGCGATACACTTCGTAGACACGGTCGCAAACACCATGGGTATCGCTGATTACGAGTATGCGCATAAATTCTTCCTTTGCTTTCTTTATAATTATAACCTTTATCATGAAGGCGCGAATATCGCTGTGCTTTCTCAAAACGTTTCGGAGACACAAGGGGTGTACCTGCTTGCGTATCGCCGCTTGCTCCTGCCGCGTGTTTTTATCCGGAGCTTTTGACGCGTAGTTTGCCTGGGATTTTAGGGCTGAACAAGGGAAAGTTCCCATTTTCGACTTTTTTGCTCAAAAAGATGTCATGCATCTCTTTGCCTGCTGTCGTAAAGAGGACGTATCTGGATGAGATGAAAAATATACCCATGGAATGTTCTGTAAAATTGTATCTGATAACAATTTTGCTGTAAATTCTTTGAGATATCATCCAAAAATCGAGCAGCTCGCCTTCTGTGCCGCGCGCAAAAGGTGAAGGCACTGCGATTGCGTTACATCTTTACGCGCTTTTTGAGCCAAAAAGCGGCGCGCGCGTGAGAAGAAGCGATCCAAGGTAGCCAGAATGCCCCACGCGTGAGGAGAAGCAATCCAAGGCAGCCAAAATGCCCCACGCATGAGGAGAAGCAATCCAAGGCAGCCAGAGTGCCGCGCGCGTTCGACCCTCGCGCGATGTGCTTCCCTACGGGCGCTGCGCAGGGAATTTACGACAGGCAAAATTCCATCTGGACCGGGTTGTGATCGGAGTACGCGAACTGGGTATCGACGACGTGGTTTGTCAGTACGGTGACATTGTCCGAAACGAGGAAGCCGTCGAGGGTGACCTGAAAGTTCGTCTGCGGGTCCCAAGGGGCGTCCGCGTTGCGGCAGCTCGGCACCGGATTGTTCGGGTCGAGCGGCGCGATCAGACGAAAGCCGTCCGGGATGTCCTCCGTCGGCAGCGGCTGTGCCCAGGAGTATGCCTCCCCGCTGACCCCAAAGATCTCCGGACTGTTGCCCAAAAGGTCTTTGTTGAAGTCCCCGCCGCAGATGACGTAATTGCCTGCTTCATATTCTTTGACCATGTCATCGTAGAGCATGGCAAGCTGCTGATCAGCGATGGTCGGGTCGGTCGTATAAGCAGAAAGATGCAGATTGATCAAAATCAATTCCTTACCGTTCGTGGCAGGCAGACGGTTGACGCAGTAGCAGCGGTCAAGATCGAGCACCTTCGCGATGTCAGTCTGGATCGGCAGGCTGCGGCGCAGGGCCGAGGTAATCGCGTAATTGCTGAAAGTCTGCAGACCCGCTTTGGACGCGCCGTGCGGCTCCAAAATCGGATAGAACAGATACGGCGAGTCGTAGTTTATGGCAAAGGTCCAGTATTTCGTATGGTCTGCGTCCAGACTGCGGACCAGCATGGCACGCTCGTCAACCTGATAGGAACGCGTCGCGGCGATGTCAACTTCCTGGATCAGCGAAAAATCTGTATCAAAATCCGCGAGTTCCTGTCCGATGGCGGTGAGATTTTCTACGACGGCAGACTCACTGAACGCGCGCGAATATTTTCCCCCGTCCATGAAGAAACTATAGTCGTCGGTGTAAGCACCGAAGCCGATGTTCCATGAAGTGAGTGAAAGCGTCTCGCCAATCGGTATTTGCGAGGTTTGCGGCTGTGATGCCTGTGGAGTCTGAACATCCTGCGCCGCGGTTTGCTCCGGCCGGTTGACCTTGAGCGTGAGGTTATCCTCGATGCGGTCGTAGCTGGCAAAGACGTAGATGACATAGCCAAGGACGACAAGCACCAGAACCAGCAGCACAAGAAGCAATATTTTGAATGGTTTTTTCATAAAAAATCCCTCCGAAAATGTGAACTGATATTACTTCCTATTTTATCACAATCGCAGCTTTTATCCAAGAATGATTTATGTTATACTAAAAAAAGAACAGCCGCGCAGCGCGGCGGGCAGAAAGAGTTACGACAACAGGAGGCAGAATGGCATTTACGCATTTACATGTACATACCGAATACAGTCTGCTGGACGGGGCGGCGCGCATCCGGGACGTGGTCGCGCGCGCCAGGGAGCTGGGCATGGAGAGTCTGGCAATCACCGACCATGGGGTGATGTTCGGCGCGGTCGATTTCTATAAAGAATGTAAGAAGCAGGGGATTAAGCCGATCATCGGCTGCGAGGTCTATACGGCGGTGCGGCGGATGACCGACAAGGAATCCGACAAGGATAAGGGACAGGGGCACCTGATTTTGCTTGCCAAAAATGAGACGGGGTACAAGAACCTGATCAAGATCGTATCCGAGGGCTTTATCCGCGGATTCTACTATAAGCCGCGAATCGACAAGGAGGTGCTGCGGGCGCACAGCGAGGGCATCATTTCGCTTTCGGGCTGTCTGGCGGGCAACGTGCAGCACCGGCTTCTGAACGGAGATTACGCGGGCGCGAAAGCTGAAGCCGAAGAGCTTTTGGAGATCTTCGGCGCAGGGAATTTTTATCTGGAGCTGCAGGATCAGCACCTGGAGGAGGAACGCGCGATCTATGACGATATGCTGAAGCTCTCGCGGGAGCTTTCGATCCCGCTGGCAGCGACCAACGACGTGCATTATGTGCGGCGGGAGGACGCCAAGGCGCATGACGTGCTGTTGGCGATTCAGACAGCGACGACGCTCGATGACGAGAAGCGGATGCGGTTCCCGAACGATGAGTTCTATCTCAAGAGCGAGGCGGAGATGCGGGAAATTTTCGCGGCTGTGCCGGAAGCCATCGAGAACACCAACGTGATCGCCGAGGCGTGTGCGTTTGACTTCCGTTTCGGCGAATATCACCTGCCGGAATTCGTGCCGCCGGAGGGCATGACGAACCGCGACTATCTGCGCAAGCTCTGCCATGACGGACTGATTGAGCGTTACGGAGATAATCCGGCGCAGAATCTGATAGACCGTCTGGAGTATGAGCTCGGCACGATTGAGTCGATGGGCTACGTGGAATATTTCCTCATTGTCTGGGATTTTATCAATTACGCGAAGCAAAACAAGATCATGGTCGGGCCGGGGCGCGGCTCGGCGGCGGGTTCGATCGTCGCCTACTGTCTGGCGATCACGGATATCGACCCGATCAAATACAATCTGATCTTTGAACGTTTTCTCAATCCGGAGCGTGTCAGCATGCCGGATATCGACATCGACTTCTGCTATGAGCGCAGGCCGGAGGTCATCGACTACGTGACGCGCAAATACGGTGAGGACCGCGTTTCGCAAATTATCACCTTCGGTACGATGAAAGCCAAGCAGGCGGTGCGCGACGTCGGCAGGGCACTCAGCGTCAGCTATGCCAAGACCGACCAGATCGCCAAGGCAATCCCGTTTGAGCTGGGCATGACGATCGACAAGGCGCTCGCGACCAGTCCGGAACTGGCTGAGATGTACGAGTCCGATGTGGAAACGCGCGAGGTTATCGACATGGCGAAGGCGATCGAGGGTATGCCGCGTCACGCGTCCACGCACGCGGCGGGCGTGGTGATCTCCAAGGCGCCGATCGATGAATATGTACCGCTGTATTTGTCGGATAAGGGCCCGGCGACGCAGTTTACGATGACGACGATCGAGGAGCTGGGGCTGCTCAAAATGGACTTTTTGGGGCTTCGCAACCTGACGGTCATTCGCGACGCGCTCGAGATGATCGAGAAAAATCATGGTGTCAAAATCGATTTCGCGAAGATGGATTACGATGATCCGGGTGTGTACGAAATGATCGCCGCCGGCAATACCGGCGGGGTGTTCCAGCTCGAAAGCGGCGGCATGACGCAGTTTATGAAAAACCTCAAGCCGACCTGCTTTGAGGATATCGTCGCGGGGATCGCGCTTTATCGGCCGGGTCCTATGGACTCGATCCCAAAATATATCGACAACAAAAAGAATCCTGCCCATATCCGTTACGCATGCCCGGAGCTGGCGCCGATCCTTGACGTTACCTACGGTTGCCTGATCTATCAGGAGCAGGTTATGCAGATCGTGCGCGATCTCGCAGGCTACAGCTACGGCCGCTCGGACCTGGTGCGCCGCGCGATGTCCAAAAAGAAGATGTCCGTCATGCTGGAGGAAAAAGAATATTTCATCAACGGCAAGCTGGACGAAAACGGTGAGGTCGAAATCCCGGGCTGCATCCGTAACGGGATCAGCCGCGAGGCCGCGGAGGCCATCTTCGATGATATGGTCAGCTTCGCGCAGTATGCGTTCAACAAGTCGCACGCGGCGGCTTACGGCGTGGTGGCTTACGAAACGGGCTACCTCAAAAAGCATTATCCGGTCGAGTTCATGGCGGCGCTGATGACGAGCGTCATGGGCGATACCGCGCAGATTGCGCGTTACATCCGCAACTGCGGCGACATGGGTATCGAGGTCCTGCCGCCTTGCGTCAACAAGAGTATGAAAAAATTCAGTGTGGAAAACGGTAAGATCCACTTTGGGCTTCTGGGCGTCAAGAACGTGGGCGAGGGCGCGATCGACGCGATGATTCGCGCACGGACCGAAAAAGGCGAGCCACGGGATATTTTCAGTTTTATCAACAATCTGGAGATTTCGCTGGTTAACAAAAAAGCGGTCGAGAGTCTGATCAAGGCAGGCGCGTGTGATTGTCTGTCAGATAACCGCGCGGCAATGCTGGCGATTTACGAAAGCCTCGTCGAGTCTGCGCAGAATACGGCCAAAAAAAATATCGAGGGGCAGATGTCGCTCTTCGATCTGGCGGCGGAGAGCATCCCCGCGGAAGCGAGCGGAGGCAGGCTGCCGGATGTCGCGCCGTTTGACAGAAACATCGAGCTGGAGTTGGAAAAGGAGATGCTTGGCGTCTATCTGACCGATCATCCGCTCAACAGCTATAAGGAAAAAATGCAAAAGGTCAGCACCCTGACCGCGGATGACATCGCGCGTCTTGCTGCCGGGGAAACCGGACTGCAGGAGGGCAGCGATGAGATCGCGGGAGTGATGGAACGCAGCTTCGCGCGGGAGCGCGGCGGTGAAATCCGCGATGGAATGAAATGCGTGATGAGCGGCATGATTTCCGGACAAAAGACCTTGATCACCAAGAATAATAAGATGATGGCTTTCCTCGATCTGGAGGATCTGTTCGGACTGACAGAGGTTGTCGTGTTCCCGAATGTGTACGAGCGCTGTCTGGGCGCGATTCATGAGGGCAGTGTCGTGGCAATCCGCGGCACGCTGAACTTTAAGGAAGAGGAAGCGCCGAAGATTTTGGCTGATGATGTGCTGGATTTGGAGGACGCTTACGAAAACGGATTCCCGCAGCGCCGCAGCTACGGAAACCGGGACGGCTACGGCGGACGTGGACAGGCGGGCTGTACGGGCGGCTACGCGCAGCAAAACGCGGGTAGCATGCAGGCAGGCGAGGAGTCAAGGATACAGAAAAACGGCAGGCCGGAAGGAAATGCGAAAAACGATGAGGCACATGATACGCGGCAAAGCGTGCAGGCCGTGCCACCGGACGGTCTGATCAAGCTGCGCATTCCATCGGAAGGAAACCCGCAGCGCACGCTGGAGCAGCTGATGATCAATTTGGCGAGACATCCGGGCAACTACGATGTTTTGATCTATCCGCCGGGCGGTAAGGCCATCCGCCCTCGAAACGGTCTGCGAGCCGACGCCTCGGCATCGCTCCTGCGCCAAATGCAGGCGATCCTCGGTGACGGCAATGTCAAAGCGGAGGCGAAGCAGGGATAGCCGCGAGCCAACACGCTTACTGCCGCGGCATCGGACGTTGTGCATTCGCGGAGAGCATAGCTGCCTCTGCGCGAGGCAGAAGGACGAGGTGCAGTGGTTCTGCGGCGAGAGAAAGTGACAAGGCACAGAAATCGAGACTGGCTTGGACAAGCGAACGTACCGATAGGCTAAAAGAAGAGCGGAGAGGAAGAATAACATAAGATATGATGCAAAAAGATAAAAAAATGGATCCGCAGCGCACGATCGTGCTGTATACGAGTAAATACGGCGCGGCAGAGACCTACGCGCAATGGATCGCCGAAGCGCTCGGCTGCCAGGCGGTCTCACTGGACAAGTTTTCAAAAAAGGAGCTGCAGGGCTATGATACGGTCATCTACGGCGGCGGCGTGCAGGCAGGCGGTATTCGCGGCTTGGAGCAGTTCACCAAGTGGATCAAGGGCGACCTGAAGCTGCGGCAGATGGCGAAGCGAGGCACGATTTCGGAGGCAGAGGCGGCGGAAATCGGCACTTTCGACAGGCAATACTATATTTTTGCGGTCGGCATCAGCCTTGACAGCGAGGAAAACCGCCTGCAGCTGCGTGACATCAATTTCGACAAGAATTGGCTCAGAGAACTGCCTTGCTTTTTCCTGCCGGGTGCCTTTGATCCGGCGAAGCTGGCAGGCGTTGACAAGGCGATTATCAAGGTCGCGACGAAGATGTTTCTGGACAAGCCGGAAGCGCAAGCCGCCGCGGAGGATATGCAGGTGCTGCGCTATTTTGAAACCGGCTGCGATCTGATCGATCGCACGCGCACGACGGCGCTCATCGAGGCAGTAAAGAGCGGCGTTGTGCCGGAGGAATTCCGCGATACGCGCGAACCGGAGCCAAAAAAGAGCTTCTGGAGGCGGTAAGACATGTTGCGAGACCGGAGCGGTGCCAAATGCCGGTACGCAGGCATACAAACGGGCTCGCCACGCGGCGAAGAACCAAGACAGTGTGCCGTGCAGCGAGGGAGCGCTTTGCAGGCGGAAGCGGAAGAAGGAAGGAAAAAAGCGTGGAATGATTCCCTTCCGCGCGACAGACGGCGATAAAAGTCATGGAAAACATGCGGTGCAAAGTGCGGTGCTGAAGAGATCTGACCTGCGCAGAGGGCAATGGTAACGCGCCACGCGGCGCGGTGATGAAAAGACGAGCGGCTGCAAGGAAAGCCGCGCAAAAAAGAAGAAAGAGGAATGTAAGCATGAAAAAGAAACTTTTGATCGTGGTGGATTATCAGAATGATTTCGTATCGGGCAGTTTAGGCTGCCCGCAGGCGGTCGCCATCGAGGACACACTTGCGGAGAAGATCGCGGCGTATCGCGCTTTGGGTGAGGAAGGTCAAATTATCTTCACGATGGATACCCATGAGAAGAACTATTTGGAAACACAAGAGGGACAGAATCTGCCGATCGCGCACTGCATCCGGAATACAGACGGCTGGCCGCTGTACGGTAAGATCCGCACGTTGAAGCAGGAAGAAGATCTGGTTTTCTCCAAGCCGACTTTCGGTTCGCTGGAACTGGCGGATTATCTCAGAAACCGCGGCTGCGAATATGAAAGCGTGGAGCTCGCAGGGGTTGTCACCAACATCTGCGTGATCTCCAACATGGTCATCACCAAGGCCGCGATGCCGGAGGTGCCGATTCTGATCGACGCCGCCTGCGTGGCGAGCAATGATGATGCGCTGGATGAGGCGGCACTCAAGGTCATGGAAAGCATGCACGTCAAGGTGCGGCGCTGAGAAAAGCCGGCTGAAGCGCCGCGGCAAGGATGCGGGGCGGCGCGGAACTTGTAAGGAAATTTCCATGTATGCGCGTGCGTTAGTACATGATGATGGCGCGCACCGGGCAGCCCTGGGCGCAGTATCCGCAGGTCAGACATTTGGATTGGTCGATTTCGGCCAGTCCATTTTTGTTGTAATGCACAGCGCCTGCGGCACAGATTTTGAGGCAGGTACCGCAGCCTTCGCAATCCTCCTGATTGACGTACATTTTTTTACGGGAAACGTCCGGATTGTACGAAGATTCCATCTTTCCGGACAAATAACGCATCATATCGTCAATTTCCGATGTATTGGTGAAGCCGAGCATGACGGCGTCTACACAGTCCTGTGAAAACACATAGTCGAGCGCTTTTTGGTAATCGGCGGTCAGATTGCCGCCGCCGAGCGCTTTCATGGTATAGATACCTTTGCCGGCCGCCTTGCAGACTGTGAGGGCGGCAACCATCGCCTCTTTCGTACCGGCTTCCTGCCCGCAGCGAATCCCCATACCGCGGTAATTGAGCAGCGCGAAAACCACATCACAGGCAGAGACGTCTGCCATCGCGCGCGCCACGTCAACATGATGCGTGGAGATGCCGATGGCGCGCACCAACCCCGCGCGCTTGGCGTCCTGCAGCGCCTGCCATGCGCCGGCGCGCGCCGCGAATTGTCCGCTTCGCACCTCATGCATCAGGAAGATGTCGATGGTTTTTAGACCCAGTGCGTCCCGACATTCCTCGATGGCTGCCATCATATCGTCATAAGACGATGCAAGAGACTTGGAACTGATGACCGGAAGGTCCGCGTCGTGTGGATTTTTCCCGGAAGACAGAGTAGCCGCGCCGCAAATGTTTTCTTCGGTCACAAAGCCCATAACCTCCAGCGCGTGCCGGATATAGGGGTAGGTTCGATAGTATTGCGCTGTATCGATGAAGCTGATGCCGCGCCGCAGGGCGTCGCAAATGACTGCCGAACCTTCTTCAAGCGGAAGATTCAGCTGTCCGGGACCGATAGGCAGCGCACCGATGCCGACGCAGCTGACCGCAAGACCGGTCTGTCCGAGCATGCGTGTCTGGGGCCTAGCTTCTGTTAAAAAACACTTCTTCATGATTTCTTCACCTGAAAGCCTTTCTTTTTAGATTATAGTAGAGTATAATAGTTTATGTCAATAAAATATCAAGAACTTCGCAGGTTTTGGAAAGGGAGGGCTTTTTGCCATGAATTTGCAGCTGCAGGATCAGGAGGGTTTTGAGGCATTCAGACATGCTTATCGAGCCGCCATCAAGGAAGTCAGAACCAAGATTGAGATTTTGAGTGAAGATTTCGCGGTACGTCACGATTACAACCCGATTCATCATATAGAGAGCAGATTGAAGACAACGGAGAGTATCGAGGAAAAACTCATGCGGCTGGACAAGGAGATCAGCATCGCGTCTGCCAAGGAAAATCTTTTTGACATCGCGGGAATTCGTGTCGTCTGCAATTTTATCGATGATGTGTACGCGGTCGCGGATATGCTGACTTCACAGAGTGACGTCCGGCTGCTGACCGAGAAAGATTACATAAAGAATCCCAAGCCGAACGGCTACCGCAGCCTGCATCTGGTGATCGCGGTACCGGTATATTTTTTGGATGGCTGTGAGGAGGTTTTTGTGGAGGTGCAGCTACGTACGGTGGCGATGGATTTTTGGGCCAGCCTGGAGCATCAGCTGCGGTACAAGCAGAACAAGGATATCTCCTCCCGCGTTGACATCGAGCTCAAGGCCTGCGCAGAGGTCAGCGCGACCCTCGACCGTAGGATGCAGAAGATCTTTGATGATTTGAATAAGATGGATTGAAATTTATGCAGCATAGAGACGAAGTGATCAGGCACGCATAAATGATAGATAGATCCCTTGGAAGGAACTCGCAGGGATTCGAGATATTACAGCACACCGCTATCAAACACTTCGAATGGAAGATGTTTTTTACACGGTGAAGCAAGATTTCCCACTTATAAAAAGTGATTTGGAAAAAATATTGGAAAGTGAAATGTAATGTAATGTTTCATGAAATAAGAGAATAAGGAAGGGGTTGCCGTTCTAGTCGATTGCATCAATCAACTGTGCGACAGCCCCTTTGCTGTTTCTGGCATCACATCGTAAACGCAGCTGCGGTATACGTAACAGAGAGATTACCGCGCATGCGGGTAATCAATACCGTACTGCTTGATCTTTCTCGAAACGGTTGATGCATTGATTCCGAGCTTGGTCCCCGCTTCCCGCAGAGAACGCGATGACTGTAAAACGGACTCAATCAGCTGGCGTTCATACGCTGCAACAGCATCTTCCAGAGAGCGGATATTGCCGAAAGAATAGGAATCTTCCTGCCTTATATCCATAATACCGTAGATGACAGAATCATCGATAGAACCCGATGGAGAAGAACAAATTGTCAGATATTCGATTACATTCTCCAGTTCTCTGACATTACCTGGCCAGTCATGTGATTCGAGGATTTTATAGTTGCTTGGCGTGAGCATCAATTGGTGTCCTCGCTCCTTTCCATAATACTCTATAAAATGCTTACATAGCGGTTGAATGTCTTCTTTCCTTTCTCGAAGCGGAGGGATGGAAATCGGGATGACGTTTAATCTGTAAAATAGATCCTGACGAAATTGACCTTCTCGTATTTTTTCTCTTAGGTTGCTGTTTGTTGCAGCAATGAAACGAATGTCAAGGTTAATTTTTTTTGTGCCACCGACACGAGTAATCTCTTTATTTTGAATAGCACGAAGCAATTTTGCCTGCAAGTCGATTGGCATGTCCCCAATCTCATCCAGTAGAAGCGTACCTCCGTTTGCAAGTTCAAACAGACCTTGCTTGCCATTGATGTTTGCACCGGAAAAGGCGCCTTTTTCATAGCCGAAAAGCTCAGATTCAAGGAGCGTTAAAGGAATCGAAGCACAATTTACTTTGATAAAAGGCTTTTGACTGCGCGAACTCATGCGATAAATTTCATCTGCGACAATTTCTTTGCCGACGCCTGACTCGCCGGTTATTAGGATGGTGCCATTGGATGGAGCAACCTTTTCGAGCGTATGCCAAATTGCTTTCAAAGCATCCGATCTGCCAATCAAACGACTGGAATTCATCAGGGCCGAATCTGCGTCAGAAAAAATTCTGGTATTATCTTCTTTTGATTTCAGGGCATTTGCTTCTTGCAGGAACTTCCCGAAGTCCTCTTGTAGAGCCTGCAGAGAGAAAATGGGGCGGCTGCTTGCAACGACCTGCTTTACATTTCCGGCAGGAGTCAAAAGCGGGACACCGATCACGTACCCTGTCTCCGGTGGATTTTTTACGTTGACGGTTGAAAGTCGAAACGCTTTTTTCCCACTTTTTAATACATCAAGAACAGCCCCGCCGGTAAATAACCGTCCTTCTTTTACAATATCGCTTACCTTTTTTCCTAAGATCTGATCCGGTTGAATGCCAGTGTTGTTTTTATAATTTGGATTAACATATATGACGCGGCTCTCACTGTCAGTAATTAAAATACTGTCATCCAAGGCGTCGACAACTGCTTTGAAGTCGATATCATCATTTAAAAGTGATGTCAAATCAAACATCATATTTCGACAAAGCGCTTCCATCGCTTCCGGATTTTGATAATCTCGATTTTGTAATGCTTGATTGATGTGATTTAAAATATTGCTGATGGTAATGGATTGTTTCATGGTAGAGTCCCCTCTTTTGTTGCAGTTCGCAAAATATTATGCTAACATGATCTATATTCAATTGTACTATAGCATATTTTCTCAAAACCGTAAAGAAATTATTGCATTTTTGCAACGATGTTTCTGAAACGCAACATGTGAGCAATGAAAAATTTGAAGTACACCGATGGAAAACTTGTAAAATCCACGTTTTTTTGATGATCAAGATGTTGGCACGGGTTTTGCTATTATAAAAGACAAAAGATGAACGAGGTGAAAATATGCTAGAAACACGAAGATTAAACAGTAAAGATAAAGTCATTATCACAGCATCGCTTACGGGTGCTGTAACTACGAAAAAGGACAACCCGAACTTGCCGACGCAGCCGGAAGAAATTTGCGAATCCGCGCTCAGATGCTATGAGGCCGGTGCGGCAGTGGTACATATTCATGTCAGAGACGAACAAGACAATGCGAGCATGCGGTTCGACATCTTTGAAAAGACCGTTGGTTTGATCAAAAAGACCGGATGTCCGGTGCTCTTGAACCTGACATCCTCCGGCGGACAGGGCTTTAGCTGGGAAGAAAGAATACGCCCTTTCCAAGTGTTGAAACCGGAATTGGCATCCTTCGATGCGGGCACAATGAACTGGCTCAATAAGGTGGTATTTATGAATGAACCGGAGTTTTTGGAAAAGTGCGGAAAAGCAATGATTGCATCCAAGGTTAAACCAGAAGTTGAACTCTTTGACGTTGGTATGCTTACAACAGCGGAGTATTATATAAAGAAAGGTATTTTGGAAAGCCCAACGCATTTTCAATTATGCTTAGGGGCTGCTGGCGGTATGGGCGCCACTACTGACAACCTGTTGCATTTGGTCAACAAGCTACCGGAAAAGTGTACCTGGAGCGCATTCGGTATTGGAAAAGGTGCAAACGAAATCTTGCTTGCCACCCTTGCAATCGGCGGAAATGTTCGTGTTGGCTTGGAGGACAATGTTTACTTCAATGCTGGTGATCTTGCAAAATCAAATGAGCAATTTGTTGCAAGAGCAAAACGCGTTGCCGAAGAATTTGGACGTAAAGCAGCGACGCCGGAAGAAGCAAAAGAAATTTTAGGAATTGCATAGACACCAAGATATGTTGCGTATGTGCAACAATAAGTATTAAGTTAGAAAAGAGATAACCTCTTTTACTATAACAACATTTAATGAATGATTCTACTTAATAGGAGGAGAAAAATGAAAAAGTTATTCGCAATCATTATGACACTGGTTATGGTCTTTTCCATGGCAGCATGTGGAAGCGACGACAGCAATCAAGGAAATGCTGACGGTGAATATCCAACCATGAAACTTACCATGGCAGCATTGGATAAAGAAGATACCGCGAAAGCCCATGATCTGAAAATCTTTATGGATCTGGTGACGGAAAAATCCGGTGGGGCAATCACTTTTAATGATTACTGGAGTGCATCTTTAGGAGTTGCAACTTCCAACCTCGACACAATTGGTCAAGGCATTGCAGATGTAGGCACCGTATGCACCCTTTATACCCCGACACAGCTCCCATTATCGCAGATTACTTACTGTGTACCGTTCGCACCTGATGATGTAGAAATGGCCTCTGAGTTAATGTATAAAATTTCTGAGAAATATCCGGAATTCTACGCTGAATATGAAAAGAACAACGTAAAATGTTTGGCTTGGAAGGGAAATGAACCATATAAGTTATACTCCAAAAAAGGGTTTAAAACAGTTAGCGACTTGAAGGGGAAAAACATCACATTAGGCGGCGTATATTATGTTCCTTGGTTTGAGAGTGTCGGCGCTGTTCCAGTATCTGCACCGGCAGCGGATTTATATCAGACTGTAAAAAATAATTTGGCCGTAGGCTCTTTCGTATATGACAGTATCTACTGTGACTTTAAACTTTACGAAGTTGAAGCAAATTGTCTGGAAGTTGGTCTTGGTGCAAGAAACTGCGACGTTATCGCGTTCAACAAGGCAAAATGGGATTCCTTAGATGAAAAAACACAGGCTCTCTTGCAGGAATGCGCAGATGAAGCGATGGGTAATTTCCATGATTGGGAAAATGAGCAGATGGACGCTTGGGTAACCGAGATGAAAGACAACGGTGTTGAGTTTGCAACCTTATCCGACGAAGACAAAGCGTCCTGGGCAAAGACCGCGCTGGACTATGAAGACACGCTGGAATCTTGGATCAGCGATGCCACAAAAGCCGGATATGACGGAGCCGCAATCATGTCTGACTATTTAAAGATTGGCGAAGAACTGGGCTATGAGTGGCACTTCGACACCAGCAAATATATCAAATAAAGCATATATACTTACAAACGAATTCAAGTTATTGAAAAATCATAAAAGTCTTGGGCAAGATAGCTAATCAGCTGTCTTGTCCAAAAAGGAGAATATAACTATGTTAAAAAACGGCGAACGTCTTTATGAGATAACACGCAAGGTCATGCAGTTCGCTGCTTGGATCAGTATTGCAGTTGTTGTCTTCAATCTTGTTCTGCTTAGCGCAAATGTTTTCATGCGCTATGTATTCAACGCGCCAATCAAAGGTACATCTGAAATTGTGACCATGATGATGGCGTGGGTCGCTTACATGGGCATGGCCTATACGCTGCTGAATGAGAAACATATGCAGTTAGAAGCAATTTATGAAAAACTGCACGGCAGAGTCAAACATATAGCAAGCTTTTGTATCTACTTATTAGCAACTGTTTTGTTTGTATTCTTTGTGAAAGCCTCTTTCGATGTATTCTGGCAGTCTTGGAGCATCAAGGAAGAATCCGTAGCCTCCGTAACCGTATACGTTTTCATCGGCAAATTCGGTACCTTCTTAGGGTGGGTCCTTTTGGCAGTTCAGGCAGCCCTGATGACGATCTATTCTGCATTAGGCATGCTGCATCCGGATCAGTATGAGCCGATCGGCGCATTTTCGGAGTTGCTCGATGAAGAGAGCGTAAATCAGCTGCTGAACGATGAAGTAATGAGCAGAGTTCAGAAAAACGATCAAGCAGAATCTAAAAAAGGCGGTGATAATGCATGAACACTTTAATCATAGCTATAATAGGAATGGTGGCACTCATTGCGTTAGTACTTGCCGGAGTACATATTGCAGTCGCACTTGGAGCGGTCGGATTTTTCGGCTTGGTTGCATGCCTTGGATTTTCACAGGCGCTCTCTATGGTTGGTATCGTAGGCTATCAGAGTATTGCGACTTTTGACTATTCCGTAATTCCACTCTTTATTCTCATGGGTATGCTGGCAACGGCCATCGGTATCAGCGCCGAAAGCTACGACTGCCTTGCAAAATGGCTCGGTAAGATGCCGGGCGGCTTAGGTGTTGCAACAACACTCGGTTGTACGGCCTTCGGCGCGCTGAACGGCTCTGCGCTGGTAACGGCATCCGTATTCGTGAAGGTATCCGCACCGGAGATGATCCGCTACGGATACAACAAGAACCTTACTTACGGTATGGTTGCAGCGTCCGGAAACATCGGACAGCTGATTCCGCCGAGCATCATGATCGTTATCTACGGTGCATTGTCGGGCGACTCTATCGGCAGACTGCTGATGGCAGCGATTTCACCAGGACTTGCCCTTGCGATCGGCTTCTCAGCCCTGACCGTGGCAATTGCGGTTGTAAAACCGAGCGTGTTCCCGAGAGTAAAACAGGAGTACACTTGGAAAGAGAAGTTTGTATCCTTAAAATATCTGATTCCAGTTGCGATCGTTGCAATCGTGATCATCGGCGGAATTTTCTCCGGCATGTTTTCCTCATCGGAAGCCGGCGCGATCGGCGTATTGGTGTTCCTGGTGATGGCCCTGATTAAGAAAACGCCGTTTAAGAAAATCTGTGAAGCATTTTTGGATACGATGGAAAACGCAGCGATGCTGTTTCTAATCCTGGCTTGCTCTGCAATGTTTGCAAAGTTCATGACAGTATCCGGCCTGGCTCCAAAGATCACCACACTGGTGACCGCATCCAACCTGAGTCCGGCAATGTTCCTAATCGGAGCAGTTCTGGTATTCATTTTCCTGGGATGCTTTATCGATGCATACTCTAGTATCGCATTAACGATTCCGCTGTTCTACCCTGCAGCTGTAGCGCTGGGCATCGATCCGATACAGTTCGATATGGTATGCATCCTAGCACTGCACATGGGTGGCTTGACACCGCCGGTTGGCCTTTGCGTTTATTCTGCAAAGGCAGTAACGCCTCCGGGCACGGACGTCATGGGTATCTTCAAAGGCGCGATGCCGTACCTAGGCGTTATGATCATCATAACACTGCTGTTTGTATTTATACCAAGCTTATCCACATTCATTCCGGATGCCATGATGGGCTAGGAATGTGTTGATAATAGATTCATTGCTTTAAAGAAAAATATTATAGAAGAAAAGGAGATAATATCATGTCAGAAATCGCTGTAAGACACACACGTGAAGAGTGCTTCGCGCACACAAATGATTGGAAGAAACCTTATGATGGAAGCATCTTTGATATGTTCAAGGACGGTTCCTTCGAACTGATCGACCTGTCCAACCCGTTTGGCAGAGGCAATCCGCTTTGGCCGTCCAACGGAGATTTCCATATTGACAGAGTACAGCATATGCCAATGCACTACAGACTGCTGCAGACATTCAATGATTTCCATATGCATAACTCTACACATGCAGATTCCCCGTCCCATGTTATCCCAGAATCTCCATTCACTCACGAACTGCCGATTCAGAACTACTTCGGCGAAGCTGTTTGCTTGGATATTCCAAAGAAAAAATGGGAGCTCATCACAGTCGAAGATATCGAAGAAGCTGCGAAAAAGGTTCCGGGTGGTATTAAGGAAGGCGACTGGGTACTGCTGAATACAGGTACACACAGACGTTGGGGCGAAAACGATGACTACTTCGCATACAGCCCTGGACTGTCCATTGACGGTGCAAAATGGTTCGTAGAACATCATGTCAGAGGTGTTGGGTTTGATATGCAGGCAATCGACCATATCCTTTACACTTATGCTGCAGACCACGGCCCTGGCCCATATGTTCCACGCATCGTCGAGGAATACGAGGAAGAATTCGGGCATCCAGCGTTGGAAGATTTCCCGGAATGGGAACCATGTCACGACATCTTGATGGCAAACAACGTCATGGGTATCGAAAACCTTGGCGGCGATCTGGATAAGGTTACGAACCAGAGATTCTTATTCTGCGCATTCCCACTTCGCTGGTACATGGGCGATGGCACTATTGTGCGTGCGGTTGCATTCGTTCCATCTGACAGAATTGACAGAAGCGTACCGGACAAGGAGTACCCGTACGGCGTATACTAAAGCTTTTTAAAGCACATAGGATAAACTAGGAGCCAGGCATCAGAACGTGCGCGTTGCTTAGAGCGGCATAACAACAAGCATGACTCTAAAGATGCCTGGCTCTGTTTTTACCAGAATTTTAAAACAAAAGGAAACGTTATGAGTAATAAAAAGAATGTTGCTGTCCTTGGCGCAGGGGTCATGGGTACAGGAATTGCGCAGCTCTTTGCGAGCAAAGGGTATCCGGTGACAATCATTTATGTATATGATGATATTGTCAGAGCGAAGCCTCTCGAGACAATGCAGGAAAATTTAAAAATCCTTTGCGACAATGACGTTATGCGCGAGGATGAAATCCCTTCAATTTTAGAGAATGTAACTTGTACTGAAGATATGGAGGCGGCCGCCAAATCCGCGGATATTATCTTCGAGTGCATTGTGGAAGATTTAGCCACGAAGCAGGAGTACTTTAAAAAACTTGACGAAATCTGTGCTCCGGAAACAATTTTGGCGACAAACACCTCCGTTATCAGTGTAACAGAAATTGCAGAGAAGTCAATTCATAAAGAACGAATCATCGGAACCCATTTTTGGAAGCCGGCGTACATCATTCCTTTGGTTGAAGTTGTAAAAACAGAGCATGTTTCCGAAAAGGTTGTCAACGAAACATTTTCTTTACTTCAAGAGGCGGGGAAAAAACCGGTTATCGTGCAGAAGGATGTTCCGGGCTTTTTGGCGAACCGGATGCAACATGCCCTATTTAGGGAGGCGATTTCCATCGTCGAAAAAGGAATTGCGTCTCCTGCGGATGTTGATACTGCAATTAAGTATGGATTTGGCATGCGACTCGGCGTCATGGCACCGATGGAAGTGATTGATTCCGGCGGAATTGATTTAACCTACAGCATACATAAGTACCTGTTCCCGAATATCGAGAATTCAACGGCTCCATCTCCACTCCTTAAGAAGTTATTAGATGAAGGGGAGTTGGGCTTTAAGACAGGAGAAGGCTTCCAAAAATGGACTCCTAGTGCAATTCATCAGTCACAGCAGAATTTGATTGAAGGCTTAATTAAAGTAGAAAAAGCACTTGACAGAATATGAATGTCAACAAAAGGGCTCGGTTGTGAATAAGCAGGCGGGTCCTTAATTATAGCGAAACTTTTATATACAATAGAAAGACTGAAAGGAATTAAATATAGAAGATGAGAAACGTAGTTATTGTAGCCGCGGCCAGAACCCCAATCGGAACGATCGGCGGACAATTTAAAACCATTACATCTTTGGATTTATCTATTCCTGTTATGCAGGGTTTAGTCGAAAGAGCCGGTATCAATCCGGAAATTATCGATGATGTTATCTGGGGATGCAACTACCAAAGAACATATAAAGAAAACAATTTGGCCAGAGTCGCTCTGGTAAAAGCGGGGCTGCCTGTGACTGTACCGGGCATTACCATTCACAGAAACTGCACCTCCTCCATGTCATCCATTCAATTTGGATTCTATCAGATCATGGCGGGCGAGGCAGACTGTATCATGGCCGGCGGCGCTGACAGCATGAGCACCGCGCCGCATATGGTATTCGACGCGAGATACGGTAAAAAATATGGGCACATGGAAATGCGCGACTCCATGTGGGATTCCCTGACCAACCTCGGCGTAGGTCCGGCGATGGGCATCACCGCGGAGAATGTCGCAGATGAATATAACGTAACCAGAGAAGAAATGGACGCTTACTCCCTGCGCTCCCAACAGAGAGCGGTTGCGGCCATCGACGCCGGCAAGTTCAAGGAAGAAATTATTCCGGTTACCGTACATGGTAAGAAGGGCGATATCACCTATGATACAGACGAATATCCGAGAAGAGACGCAAGCCTGGAGAAGCTGGCAAAGCTGAAACCAACTTTCAAAGAAGACGGCAGAGTCACCGCGGGTAACGCGTCCGGCATGAACGACGCATCTTCCGGTGTGATCCTGATGAGTGAAGAGAAGGCCAAGGAGGTCGGAGCGCCGATCCTGGCGAGAATCGTATCGGTAGCCACCACCGGTGTCAGACCGGAGGTCATGGGCATCGGACCGATCAGCGCATCCCAAAAGGCGCTCAAAAAGGCGGGTCTGACCATTGACGATATCGATTTGTTTGAGATCAACGAAGCGTTCGCGTCTCAGTGCATCGCCTGCGCGAAAACCCTTCGTATCGACGAGGATAAGCTGAATGTCAACGGCAGCGGCATTTCTCTGGGACACCCTGTGGGAGCGACCGGCTCCAGACTGGTTGTCACCCTGCTGCATGAGCTGAAGAGACGCGGCGGCAAGTACGGTTTGGCGTCCTTATGCGCGGGCGGCGGCATGGGAACCACGGTCATTATCGAAGTGCTGTAATGAATACAAAAAATACAGGCTTTCAATATGACAAGGACATTACAACCGGTCAAAGCGTAATATATGCTTTTCAAAACCTGATCATTTTTATGGCTTCTGCCGTAGTCATGCCGATTGTGGTCGGCTATGCGGTCGGTCTATCCCAAGCAGAAGTTGCACAAATGCTGCAGAGAACTTTCTTCCTCTGCGGTATTATGACACTGCTGCAGGTAAAATGGGGGCATGGTTTTCCGATACAGGAAGGGCCAGCAGGGTTGTGGTCCGGTATCTTCCTTTCTCTTGCAGGAATAACAAGTGCATCAGGAGGAGAACTTACCGTTTTACGAAGAAATCTGGAATGTGCATTGCTCATCTGCGGTATCTATGTCATGCTGCTGGTATGTACGGGATTGATCGATAAAATCGGAAGATATTTTACGCATACGATCAACGGTATCGTGATCATTCTGATGTCGCTGCAGATCAGCGCCAGTATTATGAAAGGATTTACCGGAAGCGCAAGTGAGGATCCGGCGTTTAAAACGAAAAGTGTTTTGATTGGTATTTTCACGTTGCTGACCATTTTGTTGGTGCTTAAATATGCCCACGGATTTTTACAGAGCATCGCGACGTTTATCGGCGTTGCTGCCGGATGGATATTGGCAATCATCTTGGGAACAGAGAACGAAACCTTACTTACGGCAGAAAGGGTCATGGAATTACCGGCGATCTTTGCTTGGGGCAAACCGAGTTTTGATCTCGGAATCACCATCACATGCGTGATCGGCGCGACGGTGCTTCTGTCCATGTGCTTTGCCAGTATTGACGGCATGGCAAAAACTTTAGGCGAAGAAGCTACAAGACAAAAGATGCAAAGAGGAATCTTCTTTCATGGTCTGGCCGAGTGCTTGACAGGGATCTATGCGACGATTGCCTTTATGCCTTATGTATCGTCCATCGGCGTTCTGGAAATGACGAAAGTCGCAGCAAAAAAACCATTTTATCTTGTCTCGGGATGTATGCTGCTCATGGGGATTTTCCCTGTGATAGGGATCTTTTTTTCGGGACTTCCAAGCTGTGTCGGAAACGGAGCTTTGTTGTCTATTTTCGCAATGTGCCTGACACAGGGATGGCGAGAAATCATGATGGGTGGCTTTGGAAAGAAAGAGGAATATGTAACCGGGATCTCGATGATGATCGGCGTGGGAATCATGTTTTTGCCCTCCGATACATTTGACTATTTGCCGACTGCAGTTTCCTGCATTTTGTCAAATGGAATGATCACGGGAGTTTTGGCAGCTTTTTTGCTAGAACGATTATTAAAGGATTTTGAATAGACAAGGAGAATCACTATGGCATTAATGACAGGCACAGAGTATATCGAGAGCTTAAGAAAATTAAACACCAGAGTCTATATGTTCGGTGAAAAAATCGACAACTGGGTCGATCATCCGATCATCCGTCCGTCCATCAACTGCGTGGCAG
>ERZ825896.1443-NODE-1443-length-26311-cov-9.773119_pt1 | contig 26311 bp, 29 predicted proteins | sample MGYA00519858_ERZ825896 | MGnify/ENA primary metagenome ERZ825896 (study PRJEB31778, sample SAMEA3449214) | human gut metagenome | biome: human gut; feature: human-associated habitat; material: faeces | place: United Kingdom | collected 2010/2012 ...
ATTTAAACAAATTATTAATCAGAATTCTGTTGCATTTGCAAGTTGAATTCAGCACTTAACCCCAGCACGCCATGAAACATTTATTTCAAATTACTGTTTTGATCGGTTTATTGTTCATAGCTCCCAACTCTTTGGCTCAAGCAGTCAAGGCTAAACAAACCACTATCAAATATAAGAATGGAGACAAATACATCGGAGAAACGAGAAAATGCCTTAAAACAGAAATTGTTGACGGCGTTAGAAAATTCAAACACGGAAAAGGGACTCTCTATTACGCAAACGGAGATCAACTGAACGGAGAGTGGAGGAACGACAAATGCGATCGGGGAGTTTATCGGTTTACCAACGGCGACATTCTGGAAGCCAACAACATCTACTATAAGGACGCCAATACCACCTACTACCATGGCTCCATACGGTTTTCAAACGAAGGCACCATTGTACTGGGTTACAAAACATGGCACTATCCCAATAATTGCAGCTTTAAGGGAACCGCCCTAAATAAAAAGCCGTTTATAGGCTTCTTTGATTGTACACTGACAACGCGGGACGGCGACAGCTTTACCGGGAGAATATCCCATGGACATATTGAGTCAGGCGAAATCGAATATGCCAATGGTGACAGGTTCGAGGGGAAATTCCGATCTGACAAACCGGCAAGTGGTAAATATCGCTACGGAAGCATCACTAACATAATCAAGATGAACCACCGATGGACGCTCCCTGCCGGATGTACCTTTGACGGAGATCTTTCCTCCTTTTCAGGTACGGTCGACATGAAAATCACCAATAACGTCGGCGATCAGTTCATCGGGCAACTCCAAAATGGAGCGCCGGACGAAGGGACCATGATTTATGCCGCCACGGGACGAAGCGAAACCGGGAAATGGCGGGACGGATTGTCCCCGAGCGAATATCTAATCCGAGAACGGCAAAAGGATTCGATCGCCCGGGCACAAGCGATTATTCAAAAAAAGAAAGAGCTCGAATCCTTTGAAAAGTACGTGCAATCCCGTTTAGACGACAGCTATTCCATTACGCCGGACACCAACAAGCGTTTATTCTCGGGAGCTGTCACTAAAATATCTCAATTATTCATCGGGAAAAGCGTGAGATGGCAGGACGGAATTTATACCTGCCAGGACATCCAGTTTGACAAGGACAAAGGACTCATGGTCATAAAATGCACCAGCAAGGATGGAGAAAAGGTATTGTATTCTCGAAGAATTAAATGGACCAATAATCCGAGCTACTGGAATACGGATGACGATACATTCAACTATCCCAAGGAATTAACGGATACTTATTATGCATGTGACGCTTATTCATCCACCATGTACGCCTTCCCGACGAGTCCGCTTTGGTTGGTTTCGGACAGAGATCGCGCTTACAGAACAGCACAGAATCATTATGTCCGCTTATACGGCAGCAAATACGGGAATGCCGTATTGAATCGAAAGATCGAGTTGGGGATGAGTGTCGAAATGGTCCAAGCCATAAAAGGTAAAGGCGAGATTCAGCATTACGTTTCCGACAACAAACGAATCACGGTTCTATCCTATGGAGGATTTCAAAATGCGCTGATCGCTGCTGTTATTACACCGGTGAATACCTATACGTTCGTAAACGGCAAACTTACGGAATACACCTCAAACGAAGGACAAGGATCTGTAATATGGTACTGACAAAACAACAGATTGTCAAGGTCATACTCGGGACAATCGCACTATTGCTATTACTCGACATTATATTCCGGGGCGATCCCTTTGCCGAACAGTACGCAAAGAAGAAAGCGAAGTTCGAGGCCGTTATCAAGACTCAACAAGCCCAACTCTCCACGCCAATTGCTCCGGACAGCAGCGGAGAAAAACAACTCTGCATAAATGCATCACCGGAAGCCGAAATGTATATTGCCGAGTTGAACGCACAAGCAGAAACTGACAATGAGAACGCAGAACGATTTTTCTCTCCGGACATGAACTATACGGCCTATATTTCAAAGGCTCTTGATCCGTATGTTAAGAAAGAGATCATTCAAGGTACATACACAAAAGAAGGGCCCCAATACATTAACGGAATCGATTTGATTGATCAACAAACCGGGCAGGTTAAGCAACTTGTCATTCCAGGCAGCAAGGATATCGGCGATTATATCACGAACTTGGAGTGGGGTCTCGAATCGGATGCGGTTTTCTTCACCTGTGGCCGCATTTCAGTCAGTTCATACGGGGTGTACCGATGCGATGTTCCATCCGGGGAAATAACATGTCTCTCGGACGGGGTCTTCCAAGGTTTAATATTAGATTCACCGCATATCGGATTTCTCAAAGTCACCAAATCTTGTTTTATCGAAGGAGAAGGAGGCCGCCACTGGTACGAAGCCGCCATTTCCCCGGATGGAAAAACAGAAATACAACTAACCGAACCTTCTATTAACTTTTAACCATCTAAAAACTCAGACATTATGACCGTTTCAATTATTTCTATTACATTTATTCTAGCTCCATTTGTATTTCTACTTGGCTGGTATATGGAAACCAATTACCGCCATCTTTCCAGACGGATGAAGGGGAAACCTGAATCTCCGGTTGTTTGGTGTTGGGTGAAAGATATAGCACTCGGATTCCTCATATCCATAGCGCCCTGGTTTATTCTACTTTTCGCAGCCTTAATTATCTTATCCATCGGAGACGAGCCGTTACTCGCCTCTTTATGGCCTCCTATTGCAGGGGTATTCTATTATTTCTATTTGCGGTTATTTATTAAGCACTACAATTCAGTTCATCCCAATGGCTGGATGGCTATTCTTTCCAACAAAGTAGCGAACAAACTTGCTCCCCATAAAAGCACAATCAAGAAATGGAGTTTCAGGCTGATCGGATGTATAATCGTCATGGTAATAACCGCCAGCATTATGGCGTCTCTTGCCGTCAAGCATTTTGCCAGTGGAATGAATGCTGTACGCGCTATGGACGTAGTTCTTCAGAGTTATATGGATAAAAAAGAGCAGAATCTCCATGCTTCTCTGTCGCGGCTTAACAAAGAAGATATTCCTTTTGCCACCCAAACCATGAGAAAGCAAATCCAAGATCTTCGATCTCGGCCTGATGCAAAAGAGATTGTTGCATCGTTCAGTGAAAAGGATATCACCATGGATGGTGCACTTCAAGCATTAGAAGTCAGAAGTTTTATCGACCGATTTATAGCCATTTTTGAGAAAAAGAATACCCATGGAGAGGTTGCTGTTATGAAAGCCTTGGCCAATGGGAAAAATATAGCGACATGGCGAGCCAACGGTCAAGTCTATAGTGTTCCTCTATCTCCTCGAATAAAAACCGATAATCTAACAGACGAACAAGTTGCCCAACGTTATGTCGACAACTTTGATGAGTCTCGTGAAGTTGAAATTGCACGTATAATTTATAATTGATATTCACCACAGACAATCGGCTTTCATATCCATTTTATCATTTTAGAGTAGGAACTGTCGATTTTCGTATACAAATCTGGTCGCGGATAAAACCATAGTTGTAAGTTGTTATCCATCCACCCGCCTCATTCAACTTTTATCCCGACCGTTCCTCGACCTGCCGTCATGCGGCAGGTCGTTTTATTAAATCCCGACAGAGGCGCTTCAGGGGCGATTACAGCTTATATAACCCCAAACTCAATAAAAACTATTTATCGCCCAATTGGGGCCAATGTATAGGCCTTCTATTGAAAATTACCAATCCTGCGCCCAAGACAAAACTATCGGCTTTGCATCCGCGTTGCGTATTCATCTTTACTAGGAGTCATTAAAGCACAAACACAATGAAAGGCAAAGAAGTAATCAGGCAATATCTCAACTCGGTTTGGGAAACAATAAATAATAATCCGGATTCAATAACACAGGAAGATTTCGACCGCATCTTGAACAACGCAACGCACTGTAGGTTAATTTTCCTTGAAGGATCAATTCCAGCTATAATGCCACAACTTCGTTCAGAACTGAAAGACATCTTTCCTCTCAACACGACTTGTGACATTGCATTAAAAGTATGTCACACCCCACACTCCGAATTGAATTACAATATCATTGTGCAACTTTTAACCATCATCCACAATTCCATGCCATCAGCCAATATCGTCTGGGGTTGTAATGCGGACACAAAACTCTCCGGAAATACTCTTTCCGTGTTATTACTGATTCATCTTCCGACAGAATAGCGCCATAACCTTTTAGAGAATCCTGGAATTTCCAATCGCAGCCTTCCATGTTCCATTTATGTTCCACGGCAGCAGCGAAGGGCTGGCACAAAAACGAAAAAGGCTCGACATTCAGTTGATTGTCAAGCCTTTTCAGCAGTCGGGGTGACTGGATTCGAACCAGCGACCACACGCCCCCCAGACGTGTACTCTAAAGTCGAGTACACCGCTTGCGCTCAACACTTTAGCTTTCTACCTTACAAGGTGGTTGACTTCTCGGTTGATTCGACAGTCAAAGGTTAAACATCAGTGAACTATTGGTAATAAGCAATCTTCTTTCGCATATCAGCAGTCAAAGGAAAAAGCCGCATTTTCTCGGCTCTCTCCTCATCCTTTATGGATACGATGCAATCCAACTACAACCATATTGCTGCTGTTCTCTTGCATTTGTTTACTCTCTCCGCTCATTGTTATCGGACAAACTTTTGCAAAGAGGCATATTTGAGCCCCCTTTGCAAAGTCTGTCCTCTAAAACTGTTAGATGTTTTTGTATCTCAAACATTATGCACCTTAATGGGTAAGCAGGTATAAAAATAAATCGGGCCACAATGTAAGCACGAATTCTGTGCTGTTAGTCTTTTCCTCAAGTGCCTTGAACTTACCGTACCATTCATTTTTCATGAAAAGAAAACTTCCAAAGCCCATATATTCACTTTCCCAATTCTTTTCGTGGATGATCTTTTTATCGGGAGAAATTAAAGGTGTGCCCAAGGCGCGAGATCCGCAAAAAGCGCGCACCCTTTCGTAATCCCATGCTCCCCAGTTGAACTTGTATATTCGTGCCTTGTTGGTTACGACGATTAGGTCTCCGATATCACCATCGCACAAGAATGCAATAACATCATTCTCTTGTAATTCATCGGCAGGAACATCCATGAACTCCCATGGTTGGAATATGGCATTTTCGCCGAATTCGTCCAATGACTTTTTAGGTTCAAGCAGGATTCTACAGATGGTATTAGTTGCTTTGTCTTCCATATTACCACAATTTGTTTTCGAGGTGTTCTTTATAATCGTATGAATTCCCTCTATAGTCGTTCGGGATATTCCCGTCCTTTTAACTTGGTAATTTACGGCTTTTCGGGTTGCTCATCCTCGTGTCAAAAAATTGTATTAGATTCAAAAAAGCACGGACCAACATTTTCAAAGGGTCTTATTATAAGTCCCTTTATCAAAGTCGGTCCTAATAGTCACCGTGTCATCATCAATTCATTTCTTTTTTGATAATCATAGTTAAACAGTTCTTCATCGGAACAATCTGGATGCAATATAAGTTCCTGTGTAAAAGATGTCGTTAGTCCATATCCATCATAAAAATTCTTCAATTGAATCAATTTCCTCCGTTTGAGATTATTCGTACAATTATCATAAACCTCTTTGAGTGGCATCGGCAATTGTACTGAAACATTTCTGCGCTCTGCCATCCACTTATTCCAAAAACGCATGTCATTCCTTAAAGCGTTTCGTTTTTCGTCAGCGCTATAATCTTCGTAATCTGAATCAGTCAACCTGTGAAAAAAATCCGAATATGCTCTATGAATCATGTTGTCGGAGATTAATTTGTGTTTCTCCGTTGAGCGATAATCGAAATCCTTCAATGTAAAATAGCAATCCAACAATGAAATCAGTCTCTGTTCATAGCTTTCTATGAAGAACCCACTATATATCATTGGGCTTGCAGATCCTCCGTTTTTCCCAACAATAATTTTATCGCATATATCATGCAGGGCTTTTTCATATTCTTTCCACACACACTGTTCCGAGACAAATAGATTTTTAAATGAGTTGCTGCAATCCAACAGGCGATTGTTATATATCTCTACCTTATAATGGTACAGTTGGGCGGCCAACCATGCCTGTACATTTGCATCCCATTGTGAGCCGATTGAATATGACAATAATGAATCGATTTGCTCTGAGAATCCTTGATAACGTTCCATCTCCGAGGAAGAGCCATCAATAGGATAGCATTCATTAATGCGCCAAACAATCATCTCCCAATCATCCTCATAAGGCGTTGTTTCATCCGCAAACCACAGGGAGACAAAATCATTTACCGCGGTGAACTGGGATATATCTCGGAAATATTCGATTCTATCATAAAATCCATAACGTTCAGTAAGATGCAAGCTGTCGAATCGTCGTTGATATTCAACTATTTTATCTTTCAACGGTTTGCCGAATAAATAGAGGATGGAATCTGCATCCCTCCACTTGAATTTGAAATGAACGGTATCATAAGGCGTCTTGATTATCAGCTCCGTTGAATCGTCATCCGCCTGCTTAATCTGTTTTACCCGTTTATTGCCACAACCAAGCATCATTAAGCTAACGGCCAGTATTAGTATGCAATTCTTCATCTAATGTTAATCTCTTTATATAGCCTTTAGATATTCTATCGAGTCGATTAATGCCAATCTATTTCCGACATCACCATAGACATAAACAGAATCTTGATTGCCGTATTGGTAAATTGAATCAAGTCTAAAATCAGTTTGTTCCTGTTGGTAGTATTCTTCCAAAATATATCCGCTGGTCGTGTTTGTTAATCTTGTCGGAATTGCCCGATTTGTTATTCGGGTCGCACAGTCTGAAAACACAACAACACTATAATCAAACACCCCATCGAATTCTTGTAGTCGAATCTGTTTTGTTTCGGCATTAAATTCCGTGCTGTTGTTTATCCTGTTAAATGGCGGATAATCCATCAAAAGCAATCCGTCTGTTGTAATTTTATAAACCGCATAGTGATTCCCGCCTTGATATCTTCCCCAATCATTAATCAGCAATTCTTTTTCCCCGTCAAAATTTACATCGAGGAACTGAAACGGAGTGCGATATCCGATTGGCGAATTGTTAAAATCCTCATTGGAATCATTTGCATCGGGAAATGAGTAGTCGAAATAATAGACATCTCCATTTCGGTAGCCCTCGAAATCTTTTGAGAAAGTTATATTATCGGTATCGTAACTATTGTATTTTTCAGTATTGACATATTGAAAGCTATTCCCGTTTATCGTATCGCGAAAATTCATGATTAAATAGCCCGTTTCGCCGTGGGGCTCAAATGGCATCCATCGTCCCGTAACCTCGTAACCATTTATGATTTGATTGTACTTGAAATAAACATTGAGCAGGCCGTCCTGTTGTACAGGAAATTCTATCTCGTTTAGAGCATTTATCCATGCCGAATCAGGATTTACACTGCAGCCTTGACAATTCATCAACAGCAGTCCCCCTAAAACCAACATCCAGTTTTTCATCATCGCAGTTCGATAACAATCTTATTTATATTTAGCCTCGGTTGGGAGAATAATCTTGGACAGGAGCAAATAGACTTTAGTTTGTTTCCATCCACATTTTCAAATATTTATTGGCATCCTTATAATGGTTTACACTACTTTCAGGGAGTCTTTCAAACACCGCTGCCGACTTTTGCATCATCTTGATAGCATTCTCTAAATCGCCTGTCTGTTCGTATATGTGTGCTTTCTCGAAATAGACCATTGCCGTCATTTGAGAATTCTCCCCGTATTCCGCCGTAGCATATTCCAGGATATTGTCGTATAGGCGCTGTGCGTTGTCGAATTGTCCTGCTTCCAGATATTCGGAAATCAGGTCAAGCATCAACTCCTCTTTCATGGCTGGATTGGAATATTTCCGAGCGACGGAATCGGCTTTGGCCTTTTGTACAAAGACATTCAGCACGCTGTCGCCGCCTACTGTTCCTGTATTGAAATTCTGTGCGACATCGTTCAGCATTTCATCATAGGTCTGTTGTGGACGGGAAGTGCCACATGCAATAAACAGCAAGGCGAATAGGATTATCAAGTTGTTTTTCATTATCTTATCTATCGTGTGGATATCGGACCAACTTTTTCAAAGGGTCTATATGAAGCCCCTCTGAACAAGTCGGTCCTAAACTATTTCTTTTGAAAAATCAAGAACCAGCCAATCTGTTCATTCATCGGGTCTGAGAGTTGCAACGTGATGCCGACATTCGTTTGATTAATGAGCGCTCGATGCCAATAGACCGTTGCGGATTGTTCGCCCGCATGATATTGACCAATCACACGATGCCGCCATGCCAGCCATGTGCGCTGAATATAGAGCGGCTGCCACTCCAAAGCGGCTAACTGTTGCAGGACTGGCAACGATGATTCCGTCGTCAAGCGGAAATTTCCGTCGTCGGCCGCTTGTAGGGTCAAACGTTCACCGCGCTGGGGAACATCGTACACCGTAAGAGAATCCGCAGAAATAGCTGATTTCGGACGAATCTGCCAATCGACTAATTCGTATTCTCCATTGAACAATTCCAACTGCTCCTTTTTCGATATGGAGTTAGCCCAAAGATATATGCCACATCCCGCAATCAACAGGGCAAGTATAGGTAATATATATTTTTTCATTATAGAGGAATGTATGCTGTTTATATCAACGGAAGTCCCCCTCTTTGTGTGGTAACCAGCGATGCTTTTCTTATTATGTCCAAAAATGCGGTATAAGCAATTTTATTCCCGCGATAAGTTACTTTCAACGAATTTGTTGATTCTGGGGTTAATTTTGCTGCTTGAATCAACATTTTCTTTACTTCTTGGGCAATAGCAAAAGAGAAACCTTTGATTGTAGATATATCTGTTGCCTGCTCCAATTGCTGTAATCCAATGTCAATTTTCATGGCGAAAGTTTTTACCATTTCTCTGTCGCCGAAATCTTTGAATCGATCAAAAAGTCCCATAATATATGCGCATTTCTGTTTCGAGTCTACCCATTAGCATTGTAAAGTTCGTCATCCATAATCCTAATGGAATATATCTTCCGTCTGGTGTTAAGACCTTGGTATTACCGAATCGATGTTCATCCTGTTGCCAAATTGCATTTATTTGTTGCATGTAAGGATTAATTCCCATAATGCACGGCTGCAAATCTCGAAAGATTTGCTCTTTACTTCTTCCCGTACTGAAGTCGTCAATCGTATCCATTTTTCGAAGAATCATGTTTATAGAATTAACGGCGTCTCGAATTTCCTTTTCTTTCCGTTCAACCTCAGATGTCCAAAATAATCCCATGTTATGTATTTATGTTAAAATTGTAATTAAATCAAAATAAACAAACCAATAATGTATAGAATCATTTTAAAACCAGATTGCAGCCTTAATTGCAGAAGCATATGTTTTGGCTTCTTTTTTTATGATTTCTGAATAATATGAATTCCCTTCGATAGAATTTTGCAACATATCTATAATCTCATAAAACTTATTTTTTTGTGTTTCGTTCAAAGCCCCAGCTAAATTTTCTATTGCTTCCATCAATCCATAATTGGGAATGGAATCTATCGATTCCTGTATAAAAGGTATTTGTAATTTAGATTCAAAGATTGTCTTAACAATGATTTTTTGAGAGGTATCGGGATTCTGCATAAACCTATTCGTGAAATGCCTAACAACATTTGCAATGCTATATATCTGTTGAACCGTAAACATAGTTATAACTATAAAAGATTATTAAATTCGATTATTTTGTAATATGAACAATAGTCATCCCCCAAATTAAATCAGTCTCAGCATGATTAAGAACGGCGGGAATTAGTACTTCTTTAATGTAACTCTCAGACATACGATTCTGTAATCCGCGATTATAATCTTGCCAAAAAAACATTAAACATCGTTTTTGTTCATCTATATTAAGGGAATCCTGCTTTGCTAAAATTTCAACAACACCTTTTAAGATAGAAAACAATTCATCTTCTGAGACCTTTTTGAACATAACAGTCTGGCACAAACAAGTGTGCATTACTTTTTTGTAATATTCGTCATTACGCCACATAATTTGGAAAATATAGCCGTTAGCCCTCAAACGGCAGTTAATAAAAAGAAAGCGCAGGGCTGTACGCTCATTTCGATGTTGGGCTCTGGTAAAGCCTTGTGATAAAATAAGCAACAACCCCACGCCTGTATCCGTAAGGATATGGCGAGAAATTAGGTCTGCTTATTCTCATCACAATTAAATTTACCAGATTCAACATCGAGAATAAACTTACGCTTCCCGTAATTCGTATGTTTCACAAAGTTAGGAAACATTTTCGGAAAACGCACAACCTTTTCTCCTTTTCGGGGTCGTTGCTCATATTTTTAATTCTATGGTGCAGGCATAGCCGTATTTATTTAGTCGTTACATAAAAACAGACCTTGCAGTTGGTCATCAGTCCGTCTGCAAAGTCTGTCGTCCGTCATCTGTTCCAATCATTGTACTCGTCGATTGGATAGAAGCGCCGAAAGAGGTCGTGGAAATGGAACGCGAAAAAGGCCATGTCGGTACACATTGCGTTGCGGAAGCATGTGCCCATCACAACATCGTCCTCATCGTAGACATTGTAATCTACACAACCGAACGTGATGTTTTGACGGCCGATTTTCCGCCCTCCCTCCGTGAAGCCGATGTAATAGTAGGATTTTTGTCCCGTTCTGCGATTGAACCGTCGATTGAAAAGGATGGCATCCTCTTTAATCGTGTAGGCAAGATGATTACGCTCCAATAGCCGTCGAACGGATTGCATCGACAACTCTGCATTCTTGATTGTCCCCATTTTTCGAATGTTTTGATTTATGATATGGTCGGGACAGGATGGGGAACCCGTTTTGAAGCGTAATAATCTATTCTGTGCTACATGTCTTTCTTGCCTTTATTTGGTTGTTTCCACAAAAGTAAATAATCAGGAGCGAATTTGCAAGGGGAATCGATCAATTCCCCCTGCAAATTTCCTGCATGACATGATCCATGTAGATGGCCTGACCGCTCGACATTCGTCCCCACCAATGGCAACCCAGTTCGTCGATGATGATTTCGCCCTGTTCTCTCAACCGATCGGCCAGCCATGATGTCACCAGCCACCACTCCAACACCTCTTCCCCATTAAAGGGATAGAGGTACTCTTCGTCGATTTTCCCCGCTTGGATTAACTCTTCGATTACCGAACTTTGTCCCCACAGGACATGGATGTCTACCATTTGCTTGGCCTTTTCTTGTGTGTTGTACATAGCATTTTGAGTATATGTTTGTCACATATACGCTGTAATCCAACTATATATAATCTCAATAATGCTATGCAGAGAATTGGTTTCAGGCTTAAACAGGGGTGGTCTGTTTTATGTGGAATCCCATTATAAGGGATAGGCAATAATTTCGTTTTCCATCAGAAAATGGGGAGGGGCGAAAAACAGGGAGTGTCTATTCGTACATATAGCATGGACCAACTTTCGCAAAGGGGTTTATATAAGGCCCCTTTGCAAAGTCGGTCCGATGCCCCCCCCCTAAAACTCGAACATCTTTTTTCCGAGCAGAAAAGCTTTTTGCCCTCCGAGTCGTTTCGTGTCGTCATCGATCTCGAAAAACAGTTTCACGACCTTTCGGTCCACCCGTCCTTTGAACGGGATGCCGTTGTTCACAATCAACCGATGCAGGAAATTGTTGATTTCCGAACATGCGACCAAATCCCCTGGCTTGTATTGCGCATAAACGGCATTCTGCATCTTGGGGGCTGTCAGCAGCACGTTTTCTTCTGCGCGGGTCATCGCTGCTTCAATCTTGCTACGGCTGTATTCCAGTTCTTCCAGCCGCTTGGCCCCGAGAATCGTAAATGCTTGTACGATGGTCGCAAACTCATTACCCAGTTCTTCTTGCAGGAATGCAGGTTCGATATCGGAGTGACCCGTTTGGAGTTTTGTGAGCTGCACAACCACCTCTCGCCACAATTCGCGGGTATTCATTTTTGCTTTCTCGCGACGCAAATGATCCGCATCCGTGATCGGGTAATGGGCCGTGCAGACTTGCAACTGGAACGGAGCTGTTTTATAGGCCGCTGTCAGCGTGGATGGATAGCGATAGTACGCCTTGATCTGTTCATCTGCCCACGCATTGTCCCACATGAAATGGTTGCGTTTCCCGTCACGCGTTACAAACCGCTTATAATCCATGCCATTTAAGGCTTGGAAACGCGCCTGCACTTCATCCTCTCCGTCAGGTTGTATCTGGAGGATTTGATTGTAAATGTGTTCTTCACTCATCAATCGGCGCTCAAGAGCTTCGCGGGTCTGGCATTGCAGACTGTCGCTTGTATTAGCAATATGGTAAGCCCTTGCCACACCGTTACGGAATCGTCCGATGGCCTGCACTACCTCGGTTTGCGGGTCTATTGCCGAAAAGGGTGCACGCAACACATCCGTCAATATGATAACGTGAGGCTTGTAGTCCAATTTGATATCTACAGCCGCATAGAAACGGCTGGTCAGGAAATTGACGGACGCCAATTCATCGAGGGTTTCGCTGGCATCGGTAAAGTTCATCTGCTTGAGTTTTCGCACGCTCTTCTCGCTGCAAAAAACTTTGCTTCGTCCTTGCAGTTTGAGTGCAAGAATCAAATTCAAGATGGTTTCCGTAGAGTTCAGAAACACGAAGACCGTTTCGTTTTCCAAACGCTTCAACAGTTTCCGCATGACTGCAACCGTGTTGTTGGTCGTACAAAGCGTCAGATCAATGCGGCTGTCATAAGTCGGAACGAGTTTCAACACCTTGAATCCGTTCTCCTCGAAACGAGGGTCGGACGGAATAATCGGAGTCGCCGAAACCATCGCCTTATTTTCGAATTTGAAAAAATCCTCGACAGGCAGATAGATGTAGCCTCGGTAGCCCACATCCTGTATGGCCTTTTCGCACTCGTCGAACAGCAGGAAATAGTCCTTATAGACGGGAATTTCCAACTCGCGCATGGCAGGAAGCCCCTTTTTGTCGAAGCCTTCAGGCGTCGTAATGATTTTTCGATAGCCATCATGCTCCCCAGCAAGATAGGCTTTCACATCCTCTTTCGTTATGCCCTCGTACACGGCGAACAGAAACGGATGGTCCGCTTTCTTGCCGATAATTACGGGGATATTCGGTTCGATAATGATGGAATTGCGTGCTGCATTTACAATCTCGCTGTGGGTCGCACCGCATCCCGTGATGGTCTTGTCGAAGATTGTGTTAGTGGGAATCGCGGGCAGGACATCTGTCAGGCATTGCCCTTTGGCAATGTTTAGCAATTCTGTTTTCATGCAGTTATCGAGCATAGGTAAGTGAAACATTCTTGTAAAAGAGATTCAGCACACGGAGCATCCGCATTTTCAGCAGGGACATTCCTCGGAATGCAACCAAGCCATTGGCATGTGAAAGGCTGAATCTGCCCGTTGCAACAGACAAAATCGTTTGGCACCCCAGCATCTGCTGTACCGTCGCATAAACCTCGGTGTTCAGGTACATCAGGAACATGACCGTTGCATCTGCTTCATGCACTCGTACTCGGTAATAATAGTTACCGTCATATTCGAGTGCAATGCACATGTGATAGCCGTTCTTAACGGCTTCTTCCAGATAGGCGATATTCGCCCTCTTCATTTGACTTTTTATTGTCATAATTTTTTATTTTCATGCCTACTTTACTACGGGCATCAGCTTCTTCCCACAACCTTGTCGATTCTATTTCTAACTCGATTGCGAACAGAAAAACTCACATAAATCCCACCTTTGGCAGATATTGAAAAATAGACAATAGTCCTCGAAAATAGGCCTATTCATTAGGTCTGCTACCGAAGAACTTACAAAATCGCATAAAATCATTGAAAATCTGTCAGTTAACATGTCATGTCACAATGTCATGACATGGCATATAAGAGGAGGTTCAAACACAAAAAAGGGACGCTGTAAAGCATCCCTTGCATCCTATATATAGAGTATCAGAAAAATTCGTCTCGAATGATATTATCCGTTACGATATGGACTGTCCCAAAGCCAACAGGCGGAAATTTCGGTATGCGCTTCTCACCGATTTTCCGCACGGCTTTTCCCGTATATTGTAAACCTACTCGAATCAAATCAGGGCTATAATTCCCGTCCCAGCCCTTATTGGTCGGATAGCATCCCGTCAATCGCGTAAAGTCGTGAATCAAAGCGCATAGTTCGTTCGGCGTATCGGGCTTTTCTGGGATAGCGTTTTCTTCATGAAGCATTCGGTAGATTCCATACTCAATAATCGTATAGACTGCGTTCATTCGTTTGGCTCCTGCCGACGGTTTGCGGCGCTCCAATTCCTGCCGTGCATCTTCGGCGGTTTGAATGTCGGGGAAATAATCGGCGAGTTCCTTTCGGATCAGGCGGAACAGCCAGTTATCGGTATTTGGGATGGTGCTCTTTTCCATGATGCCGTTGTCGGCTCGGAGGGTGACTGAGGTCGGGGATAATCCATCTTTCTGGGCGGGAATGGATGCTCGTTGTTCCATATGCTCCATAAAAAGCATCAATTTAGCCCACTCTCCCTTGTAAGTATTCCAATCCTCCCAATATCCTTGCTCGTATAAATCTTCCTCGTTGAATTTGCGGTCCATAATGATATAGGCTACAAATAGTAGAGTTTCCCGCAATCGGTCGGTCAATAAAGACGTCTGCCCGAACAACTCCATATAAACTTGATAGTCAAAACGATTTGTCGGCAAATATATCTCGTGATCCTCTCGGATTGCTTTGGCTGCATGTTTGCCCGTACTCAATTCTATTTCGTTGGTAAAGTATCCCAGCGTAATGCCGAAATAGTTTTCCAACAGAGGAGCAATCTCCCGTAAAGATTGGGTATTCGTAATCAGAGAGCCTTTCGAGCCTGTAAGTTCGTTCATCGTCGGTAATTGTTTCAACGAATTTATAAAAATCCGATTTCAACCGCAACAGCCGACCAAAGAAAAAGAAAAGGGGACTATCCGAATCCATCGGATAATCCTCTAAAGAAATAGGACCAACTTTGACGGAGGGGTTGTTACAAGGCCCATCGACAAAGTCGGTCCAATTTTTTTCATAACAAATTCTGCATGGCCTCGTCGATCTGCGAGTTCTCAAACGCGCCCAAATAAATCTGCGTGGTCTTCAGGCTATGATGTCCCAATGCCTCGGATATGATGCCGATATTCACCCCCGATTTCTTCAACACGGTGGCAAAACTGTGCCTTGCAACATAGGTCGTAAGGTCTCCAGATATATCCAACCGACGGGCCAACTGCCGCAACTCCTTATTGACTTGGTGGCAGACCTTATGCACCCGATTCCGTTTCTGCATCGGCGTCGAATGCTTGCATGAATCGAGTATCGGAAAGAGATAACCCGACTGCTTGCAGGATTCGGCATATCGGTTCACAATCCGCATCGCCCGCTCCGACAACGGGACATTGATTGCACCATGCGTTTTCTGACGATGGTACGACAACCGCCCCTCGACGATATTATCAGGTGTCAGATTCGCAACGTCCACAAACGAGATCCCCCCACACAAATAAGAAAACGTAAAGATGTCTTGAGCCAAACGACAAAGATCGCTCTCCGTCGCACAGTCCGCATCGACAATTTTCATTACATCGGCCTTGCTCAACGCCCGTTTCGGAGTTTGGGTATTGAATCGGCTAATCTTATATTCGGCGAAAGGGTTCTTCTCTCGGGCAACGGCTCGCCGCTTGATTGCCCGATTGAACACGGCACGCAGGGTGCGCATCTGGAAACTCATTGACGTCTCCTTATTTCCACGCGCCCGCATCCACTCCTCGAATTTTTCCAGATAATCGACATCAATGCGACTGAAAGTGAAATTAAGCGGTCTATCCCGATTAAATGATTTCAGCACGTTATAAGAGTTCAGATAGGCATAGGCATTGCCCACACTTCCCCGCTCTTTCAACTCGGAGATAATCGCTTTGTAAACCTCTTCGACGGTCTGCGCTTTGATTCGCTCCTTTTGTTCGGCGACAATCATCTGCGGGGTAAACTCCTCCTCGTTAATCTCTTTCGCCAAAATCTTCCCGTTGTACTCGGATTCATATTTCAGCATGATCTGGCGAATCAACTGTCGATTTGGACAGTTGGGTTTGGGTTGGTTGGTGTCAAAATTCCAGAATTTGGGATCGACCGACACGCCCAGACTCTTCATCGTACGGCGTCCCTCTTTGGAAATGCGGAGCATCAGCGGGGATTCTCCATTTGCAAGTACCTTGTACCTGTAACAAACGACGGAAACACAGGTTTTCATCGGTTTTGGTTGACTTCTTGGTTGACTTTTTCGCGTCAACCGTGGCGTCAACCGCCCGTTCAGCAGGCAGATGTAAAAACGAAAAAGGCTCGACAATCAGTTGATTGTCAAGCCTTTTCTTCAGTCGGGGTGACTGGATTCGAACCAGCGACCACACGCCCCCCAGACGTGTACTCTAACCGGACTGAGCTACGCCCCGATTCCTGTTCCCTCACCCGCGGCCCGCTTCCGGAGAAGCATTTACCTCGTGTTTGGGACTGCAAATATAGTGTATTTTTTTCAAAACAACACTTTTTCGCAATATTTTTTTCTATTTTTGTGCGATATGAAACGATTTTTCCTCGTCGGGCTGCTCTGGATGGCCCTTGCGGCCGTCGGCTGCCGCGATTCAAAACCCTTCGCCGTGGAGGATTTCACGGTCGAGCGCTACACGCCCCGCTATGCGTCGGGCTTCGATATCCGCAGCCGCGAGGGGAGTGTCAGCTCGCTCATAACGGTCCGCAACCCCTGGCAGGGCGGCTCGGGCGAGGTGCAGTACCTCTACGTCGTGCGTGACGGCGAGCCGGTGCCGGCCGGATTCCCGGGGCAGGTGGTCGAGGCGCCCGTACGGCGGGTCGTCTGCATGTCGTCGAGCCATGTGGCGATGTTCGACCTGCTGGGCGAGGTGGAGCGCATCGTCGGGGTCTCGGGCATCGACTACATTGCCAATGACTATGTCGCCGCCCACAAGCTCTGCGGCGAGGTGCGCGACGTGGGTTACGACTCGAACCTGAACTTCGAGCTGCTGGTGGCCATGCGTGTCGACCTGGTGCTGCTCTACGGCGTGGCGGGCGAGGATACGGCCGTGACGAACAAGCTCCGCGAGCTGGGGATTCCCTATATATATATTGGTGACTACGTCGAGGAGTCGCCGCTGGGCAAGGCCGAATGGGTGATGGTCATCGCCGAGCTGACCGACCGCATGGAGCAGGGGTGCTCCCTCTTCGATGCCACCTGTGCCCGCTATGAGGCGCTGCGCGACGGAGTTAAGCCCGGGCAGCGTCCCCGCGTGATGCTCAACACCCCCTACCGCGACACGTGGTACCTTCCCTCGGCCGACAGCTACATGGTGCGCCTCATCGAGGATGCCGGCGGCGCCTACGTCTGCCCCGAGGCGCGGGGCAACGCCTCGCATGCGGTCGAAATCGAGCAGGCCTACCTGCTGACCAACTCGGCCGACTACTGGCTCAACACCGGGGCGGCCAACTCGCTGCAGGAGCTCGTGCGGCAGAATCCGCGCTTCGCCTCGGTGCCGGCCGTCCGCAACGGCCGCGTCTTCAACAACAACCGTCGCCAGACACCCGCCGGAGGCTCCGACTTCTGGGAGTCGGGCGTCGTCCATCCCGACCGCGTGCTGGCCGACCTGATTCGGATTTTCGAGGGGCGGAGCGATTCGCTCTGGTACTACAAAAAGCTGGAATAGCCCATGTCGCGCACCTCGCTCTGCTTCCTGCTGCTCGGCCTCTTGACGCTGGCGCTGCTTGTGGCCGACCTCTTTGTCGGCTCGGTGCGGCTTCCGGCGTCGGACGTCGTGGCCGCCTTCACGGGGGGCGACTGCCCCGCCGAATCGCGCTATATCGTGCTGAACATCCGTCTGCTGAAGGCCATTACGGCGCTCTTTGCCGGTGCGGCCCTCTCGGCGAGCGGCCTGCAGATGCAGACGCTCTTCCGCAATCCGCTGGCGGGTCCCTACGTGCTGGGCGTCAGCTCGGGCGCCAGCCTGGGCGTGGCGCTCTTCCTGCTGGGGGCGCCGCTGCTGGGTGTGGCCAACCACTCGCTGGTGCAGTCGCTCGGACTGACCGGTGCGGCGTGGCTCGGCTCGGCGCTGGTGCTGCTGGCCGTCATGGCCGTCGGGCGCCGCATCAAGGACATCATGGTGATTCTGATTCTGGGCATGATGTTCGGCTCGGGCATCGGCTCGGTGGTCGAAATCCTGCAGTACCTCTCGAACGAGGCGGCGCTCAAGTCGTTCGTCATCTGGACCATGGGGTCGCTCGGCGACGTCACGGCCTCGCAGCTCGGGCTGCTGCTGCCGCCCGTCATCGTGGGTCTGCTCCTCTCGGTGGCCTCCATCAAACCGCTCAACATGCTGCTGCTGGGCGAGAACTACGCCCGCACGATGGGGCTCAACATCGTCCGCGTGCGGACGATGCTCTTCCTCTCGACGGTGCTGCTGGCCGGTACGGTCACCGCCTTCTGCGGTCCGGTGGGCTTCATCGGCCTGGCGGTGCCCCATTTGGCGCGGATGCTCTTCGCGGCGGCCGACCATCGCGTGCTGATGCCCGCCTCGATGCTGGCAGGCTCGGCGCTGCTGCTCCTCTGCGACCTGCTCTCGAAGAGCCTGACGCTGCCCATCAACACCGTCACTGCCATGATGGGCATCCCGGTGGTGATACTGGTCGTCGTACGCAACCGCAACCTCTTTTGACATTGACCCGACCATGAGCATAGAACTTCGACATCTGGGCATCGGCTACGGCCGGCGGACGCTGCTCGACGACGTCTCGACCACCTTTGCGCAGGGCAGCCTCACGGCGCTGCTGGGGCGCAACGGCAGCGGCAAGAGCACGCTGCTGCGGGCGCTGGCCGGACTGGGGCCCGTCGCCTCGGGCGAGGTGCTCCTCTGTGGGCGGCCGCTCGTGCAGCTCTCACCCCTGGAGCGGGCCTCGACCGTCAGCTTCGTGACCACCGACAAGGTGCGCATTGCCAACCTCGCGTGCGAGGATGTGGTGGCGCTGGGCCGCGCCCCCTATACCAACTGGTTCGGCCGCATGCAGCGCGGCGACCGCGAGACGGTGGCCCGCGCCCTCGAACTGGTGGGGATGAGCTCCTTCGCCCGCAAGACGATGGACGCCATGTCCGACGGCGAGTGCCAGCGGATTCTCATCGCCCGGGCCCTGGCGCAGGATACCCCCGTCATCCTGCTCGACGAGCCGACGGCCTTCCTCGACCTGCCCAACCGCTACGAGCTCTGCACGCTGCTGCAGCGGCTCGCCCGCGAGGAGGGCAAGTGCGTCCTCTTCTCGACGCACGACCTCGACATCGCCCTCTCGCTCTGCGATTCGGTGGCGCTCATCGACACGCCGCACCTGCACCACCTGCCCACGCCGGAGATGGTCCGCAGCGGCCACATCGAGCGTCTCTTCTCGGGCGGAGGCATCACCTTTGACCCTGTGAGCCAGACGGTTCGACCCGCCGAAAAGGGGTAGGGCGATAATTTTCAGCGGTTTTTTTTTGTTTGCTTCGCTTTTTTGTTTACCTTTGCACCGCTAAAGCCCCTTCTCGGAGCGGTGCGATAGCGGTAAGGCCCATTCGTCTATCGGTTAGGACGCAAGATTTTCATTCTTGAAAGAGGAGTTCGATTCTCCTATGGGCTACTATCGAAATGTAAGTTATCATATAAAGTTACGGAAATGGCAAATCATAAGTCATCGAAGAAGAGAATACGCCAGACCGAGGTGCGGAAGATTCGGAACAAATATTACCACAAGACGGCTCGTAACGCCGTGAAGGCGCTGCGCAACACGACCGAGAAGGAGGCCGCTCTGGTATTGCTTCCGAAAGTGACCGCCATGCTCGACAAGCTCGCCAAGGTGAATATCATTCACAAGAACAAGGCGGCCAACCTCAAGAGCAGCGTACAGCTTCACGTCAACGCGCTGTAGCGGGTCGGGCGACCGTGCTTACGAAGCCGTTCCTTCCGGTGGGACGGCTTTTCTGTTATGTACCGATACGAAATCCTCCTTGTCGTTTTGCGGCAAGGAGGATTTCGTATCGGGCCGGCATGTTCCGCGAAGGTATCACGCCGCCATTTCCGTGCTTTCCTGTCGCGGGCGCATGAAGCCGCGCTTTTTTTGGCTCTGCATTTCGCTCTGCCGAGCGAATCGGTAGTCAACCGGCAGGGTCGCTCGGTCGTTTCCGCAGAAAAGAATCGCGAAGTTTGTCGACGTGCTGAAATCGGGTCCGAGTCCGGTTTTGGATGCGGAACGGAGATCGGCGGATCGCCGGAAACGAAAAAAGGGGCACGGACTCGAAAAATCTTCCCCTTTTTTACCTAATCGGGAAGCCCAACTCTTCCCGTTTCGGCGGTCCGTGCCCCGATATGTAGACATAGGCCGCTCCCGCTGTTCGAAAAGCTCGGCGCCGCCCGCAAAGGGCGCTTCCCGGATCGTCCGTGCACTGTGTCGCAGACGGGCGGCAGACGATTCCCGTGCGCGGGAAACAGGGACTGGGCAGGTCCGCTTTTCCGACGTTTTGGCTGCGAACGGCACGGAAAAACGGATTCCGTGCGACTGCAGGCCGGATCGATTGTTCGGCGAGATAGCTAAAGAAAGAAGACGTGGGCGTCGCGCATTATCTACCGTGAGGCCCTAGGAAGCCTTGTCCGAATAAAGCACGAACAGCCCACGCCTTGAAGCATGCGCATAATACAGAATTGTAGCACGTTCCGTGCCGGAGCGTTCCGACCGAGATTCACCCACACTCGCCGGGCGGCATCCGTCATGCGGTGCCTCCCGACGCGGGCTCGTGCTTTAGCTCTGGACAACGAAATTTCCTAGGTTTCACAGTAGAGCTAAGACACGTCGTCTTTCGACGTATGTCGGAAGCAAATGTAAGAAGAAATATCCGATATGCAACGAATCCGAATGGAAAATCGATATAATTTTGCATTCGGCGATTCTTTTTGCAATATTTTTACGAATGTTTTGTTGTTGTGCAGATATTTTGCAATATGTGTCGTTTGTAATTAATGCAAGGTTAGTCTGCTTGCGCTGTATATTCAATATTTTATTGAGATGCCGTTTCGTCGGTTTTCGTTGCATCGGCCGTTCCGAATGACGGAAATCCGCCTCTCCGGCCTGTTTTTGTCTTTCGATCGCCGTTCTTTGCCTCCGTTTCTTGCTCGTCTCCTCTTTGCGTAAGTCTCCGTCCTTTAGAATTATATCCGAGGGGGAACGGACTCCGTGCCCTTGGAGTTTTTGTCTTGGATGGTCCGAGATCGGTCGCCGGCCGTGTTTATTTCCGGCCCTTTCTACGAGTGCCGTCGTCCTGACTCGCCGGCTGTTCGGGTTATCGGAGATACCCGGCTTGCGGATACGGGCTTCCCCGGTTCGTCGGCGGGATGTCTTGCCTTCTCGTTCATGCCGTTTGCCGGAGCGAGGACGTTTCGTGCTATCGGGCCGAGGAATCGCTTGAATCGAATGCAGGCGTCATTTCCTGTCCTCCGTGCCGGCCGATGAACGACCGGATAATTCGCTCCGAAGCTTCGGGTTCCTCCCAGAAGCCCATGTGGCCGGAATGTTCGAGCCATGCCACTTCGGCCTGCGGGTGTGCGGCTGCCAGCCGCTCGGCCGTCTCGACGGAAATGAATCCGTCCATGCGGCCGAAGATGAACAGTTGGGGTACTTGCAGCGCGTGCAGCATGTCGTTCATGTCGCGGCGTTCGATCATGCCTCGCAGTAAGGCGACGATGCCGTCGTCGTCGGTCGCGGCCGTCAGTTCTTCGAGCTGTCCGATCCGGTCCCGCAGACGCCGGCGGTTCTCCTCGGCGAAGCCTTTCGGAGCGAACTGCGAAGCGAGAAGCTCCTTTTTGTCGGCTCGAATCAGCTCGATCTCGCGCAGCCGGTCCGCCTTTTTCTGCTCGGTGTCGGCGTTCGGCGTCGAGTGGAACAGGATCAGTCCCTGAAGCATGTCGGAATGACGTTCGGCAAAAGCCTCTGCGGCATAGCCGCCCATCGAGTGTCCCGCCAGAAAGCAGCGACGGACGCCGAGCTTTTTGAGCACGGCCTGCAGCGTGTCGGCCACGAAGTCCATTGTGTGGACTTCGCCCCGAACCTGCGAGATTCCGTGCCCGGGAATGTCGATCGCGACGATCCGGTAATAGGGAGCGAGCCGTTTGGCGAGATCCTCCCACACTTCGAGCGACTCGAGATAGCCGTGCAGCAGCGCAAGCGTCGTTTCGCCCCGGCCGCTGTCGCTGATCCGCAGGGCCGTGTCGTTGGCCATGATGAACTGTTCCATAATTCGGATAGAGATGTACGGGACGCTTTCCCTGTTCGAAAGGCAAAGATAATACACGCCGGGGACACGGTCAAGCGGAAAGGCTGTGCCGGTCCGGGGCTTGTCGGGAGGCAGGGGGGGCGGGGACCTTGCAGAGCCGTCCCTCTGTCCGGTCCGGCGAAGTTCCGGAGGGCGGCCTTGTATCCGGGCAGACCGATCCGGTATTCGCGGCGGACTCCGCAACGGATCGAAAGCCCGACGTCGGCGCATGCGGCTATCCGTCGGGCCGGAGGGCCGTTCCGCTTCCGGGACGATCCGCGCGGGAGACGCTTCGGACGGCAAGCGACAGTTCCGGCTGTCGGCAAGGTCCGCTTGCCGTCCGGAGAGTTGGGGCGCCTGGTCCGGAAGATGCCGGCTCTACCTTTCCTGCTCGTCGTCGAAGTAGTCGAGTACCGATTCTTGCTTGCGAAGCGCCAGCAACTCGGCATCCGCCTCGTCGTCGTCCATCTGGCTGTAAATGGTCCGCTTGTCCTTTCCGCTTTTCTTGATCGGGCTGAGCTTGGCCGCCCGCCTTAACAAATCCTCCGACCCGCCGTCGCTGGCTTTGTGCCGGAAACCCCGATTCGATTTCATGATGCGAGAAAACGTGATGAAGTTAACGATTGTTCTGTATTGGATTCTGCACAATTTGCGGGCCGCTTCGGCCTCCTCGTGCCATGTTAGGATTTTTTTGGGAATTCCGGCTCTCCGTCGCGCCGAAAATCGTCCGCGAACTCGCCTTCGAACACTTTCCGGGCCGGGCCGGTCAGCTCGATCCGCGTGAAGCCTCCCTTTCCGTCCGGTTCGAACGCAACGCGGAGCGTGCCTCCCTCGACGTCGACCCGGTAATCCCGGCACGGGCTGCCCGTGCGCACGGCCGCAGCGATAGCCGAGGCGGTCGCTCCCGTTCCGCAGGCGAGCGTCTCGGCCTCGACGCCCCGCTCGAAAGTCCTTATGCGGATATGGCCGTCGGAAACGATCTCGACGAAGTTGACGTTCGTACCTCCGCGGGCGGCGAAGGCGGCGCTGTGGCGTATCGCCGCGCCGCGCCCTGCGACGTCGACTCCCCGGACGCTCTCGACGAACTCGACGTAATGCGGCGAGCCGGTGTCGAGAAACAGATATTCGGGGTGTACCTCCACTCGCCGCACGTCGATCATCCCGAGGCGTATCTCGCCCTCGGGACCCTCGACCCGCAGCAGTTCGGCCGTATGGGGGCCGTCTACGCCGATGAAGCGCTTCCGCATTCCGCCGATGCCCAGATGGTGGGCGAACAGCGCGATGCACCGGCCGCCGTTCCCGCACATGGTCGCTTCGCCGCCGTCGGCGTTGAAATAGCGCATGCGGAACTCCTCCGCCGGGTCGCTCTCGAGGATCATCAGGCCGTCGGCTCCGATGCCGGTTCGGCGCCGGCACAAGGCGGCCACCCGCTCGGGCGTGGCGTCGAAAGGCTCCGTGCGGCCGTCGATCATGACGAAGTCGTTTCCGGCTCCGTGATATTTGCTGAATTTCCTTCCCATGCGTCTCGTGCCCGGCCGATAAGCGCCGCGCCTACTGCAAATATGGCAATTTTTCGGAGAAAGCCTTCCTGCTTTGGAAAAAATAACGGATATTTGTAAAAGGCGTCCGTCGTGCGTTCGCAATGCGGCGGAAGGGCCATAAATCACGAAAAACATGATCGAAACGATTTTCCGGCACCGCTCGGTGCGAAGTTATAAGTCCGACCCGGTCGACGAGCGGCTGCTGGAGCGGATTCTCGAGGCCGGAGTCCGAGCCTCGAATACGGGTAATATGCAGGTGTACAGCATCGTCGTGACGACCGATCCGGCTATTCGGCAGGAGTTGTCGCCTTGCCACTTCGGTCAGCCGATGGTGACCGGCGCGCCGGTCGTGCTGACCTTCTGCGTCGATGTGCGCCGTTTCTCGCTTTGGTGCCGTCAGAGAGGAGCCGAGCCCGGCTATGACAATTTCGTCTGGTTCCTAAGCGGAGCGATCGACGCGATGCTGGCGGCGCAGAACATTTGTCTGGCCGCCGAGTCGGAAGGGTTGGGCGTTTGCTTTCTGGGCACGACGATCTACAATGCCGACCGGATCGCCGAGGTGCTGCGCCTGCCCGAAGGCGTGCTACCCGTGACGACCGTGACGTTGGGCTGGCCCGAGGAGATGCCTCCGCTGACGGACCGGTTGCCTCTGGAAGGGGTTGTCCACCGCGAACGGTACGAGGATTATACGCCCGAGACGATCGACCGTATCTGGGAGGAGCGGGAAGCCTCGCCCGAGACGGCCGAATTGCTCCGCGCGAACGGACTGCCCAATCTGGCCCGCATCTTCACGGAGCGGCGGTACACGGCCGAGGATAACCGGCTGTTCTCGCGCAAGTATTTCGACATGCTGAAAAAGCAGGGCTTTTTCAATCAATAGGGTCTGGCTGCCCGCCGCAGCGGGCGTTTCCCGGCCGGTCCGCGACGGACGGACCGGCGGCGGACCGCAAACCGACAAAACGAGATTGCTTATGGAAAGGATCATTCAGAAAGCCAGCGAATTGCTGAAACGTTGCCAGACCGTTACGTTCGCTACGGTCAACGGAGAGGGGTTCCCGCGTCCCGTTCCGGTAAAGACGCTCCGGACGGACGATGCGCTGACGATATGGTTCGCTACGGGAATCGATTCGGAGAAAGTCGCTCACATCCGGCGCAATATGCGGACGGGAGCCTCGTTCTACGATCGAGACGACAGCGTTTCCCTGATCGGACACGCCGAGGTGGTGACCGATCCCGAGACGCTGCGCGACATGTGGCAGCCGTGGTTGGAGGCGCATTTTCCCGGCGGGCCGTCCGATGCGAATTATTGTCTGATCAAGTTTACTCCGGGCGAGGGTGCGTTCTGCCTCGAAGGCGAATTCGTCAAGTTCCGTCTGGCATAGGCGGTCGGAAGGGCTCCGGAACTGGAAATGATTTTTCAGGGGAGCCGTTCCCGGCGCAAAGTCTTATCTTTGCGCCGGAATCGTACGCCGTATCGGGCAGGGGACGGCGAGACGCGGTTTTGTCAAAATGAAGCGATACGATGGAAGAGTCCAAGGCGAGCGTCCATAACAAGGAGGAGTATCCGCCCATGCATACGGCCGAGCACCTGATCGGCGGAGCGGTCGTCCGCATGCTCGGCTGCGGGCGCGCGTTCACGACCCATATCGAAAGGAAGAAGTCGAAATGCGACTTTCGCTGCGAGCGCGGCCTGACGCCCGACGAACTGGAACGAATCGAGCGGACGGTCAACGAACAGATCGCCTCGGGCGCGGACGTGCGTGCCGAAATCGTTCCGGTCGATGAGGCGCGGAAGCGTTACGACCTGTCGCGGCTGCCCGAAGGGGCGACCGAAGTCCGGATCGTCCATATCGGTTCTTTCGACAGCTGTCCCTGCATCGGAAAACACGTAAGCAACACGAGCGAGATTCCGTCCGTGGCGATCGTTTCGAGCGACTGGGCCGACGGCGTGTTGCGGATCAGGTTCAAGCTGGCGAAATAAATCGGAGGAAGAAAGGCGTGCCGGAACCACAGGGGAGAATATATCGGGGAGCGAGGCGATGCGCGAGGTTCGCCGCGGCGGTCGCATGCTGCTGGCTCGCGGGGGCATGCAGCGTGACGAAGCATGTCCCGCAGGGGAGTTACCTGTTGACCCGCAACGACATCCGGATCGAGCGCAACCGCGAGCTTTCCAAGCAGGAACGCGTCACGAAGGCCGATCTGGAGGAGTTCGTTCGCCAGCATCCCACGCAACGCCTGTTGGGAACGAACTTTTACCTTTGGGCGTATAACTCCTCCAACCCGAAACGGAAGAACACATGGTGGAACCCTATCCAAAAACGGTTGAAATCCACCGCAAATATAATTCCAA
>ERZ825896.1460-NODE-1460-length-26081-cov-7.641666_pt1 | contig 26081 bp, 23 predicted proteins | sample MGYA00519858_ERZ825896 | MGnify/ENA primary metagenome ERZ825896 (study PRJEB31778, sample SAMEA3449214) | human gut metagenome | biome: human gut; feature: human-associated habitat; material: faeces | place: United Kingdom | collected 2010/2012 ...
GTGAGCGCCATGTGCGCATAGAAATCTCTGATTTCGTTATGCGCACTTTTGTCCTTTAGATAGGAACTATCGCCTGCGATGTTCCCGCACGATCAACAAAAGCACCTTGCGGCGCGGCGCGCATCCACGAGCGTCCTACGCGCGCGGGAATTGCATCGCAAACAGTTTCTTCGACAACAAGTTCCACGCGCCTATCCACGAGCGCCCTACGCGCGCGGAAATTTCCGATTTCGTCGCGCGCTTTTGTCCGCGTGCTCGTGAATCGCTCAGTCAGCGCGGCATCAGCCTGCCGTCCAGCCGCCGTCAATGGTAAATGCGGTTCCCGTGATATTTGCTGCCGCGTCGGAGCAAAGGAATTTTACTGCCTCCGCGATGGTTTCCGGCTCCAGCATGGTTTTGATCGCCGCCTTTTGCAGCATAATCTTGCTGACGACTTCTTCCTTGCTGATTCCGTGGTTCTGTGCCTGCGCTTCAATCTGATTATCCACCAGCGGCGTTCTGACATAAGCCGGACAGATGGAATTGACCGTAATGCCGCAAGGGCCTCCCTCCAACGCCGCGGTCTTGGTAAGTCCCATCAGACCGTGTTTCGCGGATACATAAGCGGATTTGAATTCCGAGGCGACCAGGCCATGGATAGAATTCAAATTGATGACGCGCCCCCAACCATTCTGTCTCATAGAAGGCCACGCGTATTTCGTCAAAAGGAACGGCGCGGTAAGCATGAGGGAGATCATGAAGTCCCAGCGTTCCTCCGGAAAATCCTCCACCGACGCGACGTTTTGAATTCCGGCGACATTGACCAGAATATCAATTCTTCCGTGCTGCTTCATCGTATAATCGGCCAATTCCCGACAACCCTCTCTCTTGCTGAGGTCAACCGCAAGCGCGTCTGCGCCGATTTTCGCGGAAACAGCCTCGAGCTGCGTTTCGTTGATGTCCGCAAGCACAACGCGCGCGCCTTCCTTAGCCAGCATTTCCGCGGTTGCCAGACCGATGCCGCTGGCAGCCCCTGTTACAATCGCAACTTTGTCTTTTAACATAATTTCCTCCTCCTCGCGGATTTCGTCTTTGACCGGTCGTCCTACCGCAATTTAAGATTTTTTTCACAACTGTGTTCTGCTATCATCATAGCGCAAAGATTGTGCCAAGTTTTTTTGCTTCATCGCGAACGTTGAAACTTCAAGCTTTCCTTGCTTCGTCCCTTTTTGGGGAGAAATAAAAAAAGCAGTTTTGCGCCAAAATCGGCCAAAACTGTAAGCCTTCCCGAACATTTTCAAAAAAATCCACAAAAAAAGCGTGCGGATTTCTTTACAGCTTCTCTCACGCGTTCACGTTTTCTGTAAGAATACCCGCACACCCGTTGTTTCGTTACCTTTTCGCAGGGGTTCAGATTTCATATTTCATCATTTTTTCATATAAAGTTGTTCTGCTGATTCCCAGTTCATTGGCAGCCTTCGCTTTACAGTTCCGGCAGCGCAGAAGCGCGTCCTTGATGGCGTCCTTCTCCGTATTTTCCATAAGTTCTTTCAGCGGCATCACTGTCCGCGAAACCATACTGCCCGTAATCCGCTCCGGCAGATTTTTCGCCTTGATTTTTTCACCCGCATCCGTAAAGTTGATCGCGCGCTCCAAAACATTTTCTAATTCCCGTACATTTCCCGGCCAATCGTAACGGAGCAGATGATCCATCGCCTCGCGCGAAATTTCGATGGCTCCCAGGCTCTCCTTTTTTGAAATTTTGCTGAGGATCATCTGGATGAGCAGCGGAAGATCCTCCTTGCGTTCCCGCAGCAAAGGCAGATGCAAGGTCACAACGTTCAAACGGTAATACAAATCCGAGCGGAACTCGCCCTTCTTTACCATCTGATAGAGATTCCGGTTGGTCGCCGCCACAACCCGCACATTGACCTTTTCTCTCACGTTGGAACCGACACGCTGAATCTCTCTGTCCTGCAGGACACGCAGCAATCTGACCTGCATAGGAAGCGGCAGCTCTCCGATTTCATCCAAAAATATGGTGCCCCCATGCGCCGCGGGGAAAAGTCCGATCTTGCCGCCCTTCCGCGCACCCGTAAACGCGCCCTCTTCATAGCCGAACAGCTCCGATTCAATCAGCTGCTCCGGTATACTGCCGCAATTCACACAGACAAACGGCGCTTTTCTGCGCATGCTGCCCGCGTGAATGCTGTGCGCGAACAGCTCCTTGCCTGTGCCGCTTTCGCCCATGATTAAAACATTGGAATTAGTCTTCGCGACCTTTCTGACGGAATCTTTGAGATCCTGCATAATACTGCAGTCCCCGATGATATCATCCACTGTGTACTTCGCGGTATTGATTTTCTCAAAGGTTCTCTTGTACATGTTCAGCTCCATCTCGATGCTGCTCAGTTTGTCGTGCAGCATGTGAAGCTCTCTGGTATTGCGCACCAAAACGCGCCCATACGCGCCGATCACCATTCCGTTTTTTCGGATTGGAATTCGGGTGGCAATCATCTTTTCGCCATGGATATCCTGTGTCTCTCCCGTTTCCGGAACGCCTGTCTTGACCACAATGTCCATTCTCGTGTTCTCAATGACCTCGGTAACATGCCGCCCGATGGCGTTCTGGACCTGAATCCCCAAAAAGTCGCCATAAGCCTGCGACATGTTTTCTATGTATCCGTTTTTGTTGACCACTACGATCAGTTCATCCGGCGCGGCCAGCATGGTCTCGAGCAAGCTCGCCTCATCGATTTTTGGGAACCTTTTTCGCTTTTCCATAACACCCTCTCCCTCGTATCGCGGTCACCCGCGCGCAAAAGTTCTCTTTCAGTTTCAACGGTCGTTTGCAGTTTCATGCTTTCGTCAATTTTCTATTCATTTCTCAACGGTTAACGATTCTTCATGCGGCGGTCAATATCCCGCTTTGCGTCCCGCTTGGCGATATCCTCACGCTTGTCGTAATTCTTCTTGCCGCGCGCCAGTCCGATCTCCACCTTTGCCAGCCCGTCCTCGTTTATGTACATCTTGAGCGGCACGATTGTCAAGCCTTTGAGCGTCGTCTGCCCGATGAGCTTGCGGATCTCCTGCTTGTGCAGCAGCAGTTTGCGGTCGCGCAGCGGGTCGGCGTTAAAGCGATTGCCCTGCTCGTACGGACTGATATTCATACCGTAAAGCATCATCTCACCGTCCTTGATGCGCGCGTAGCTCTCCTTGATGCTGACCTTGCCCTGCCGCACCGACTTGATCTCGGTCCCCGTCAGCACAATGCCCGCCTCATACGTTTCCTCTATAAAATAGTCGTGGTAGGCTTTTTTGTTATTCGCCACCAGCTTGCGTTCCTTCTTGCCCATAGTCCGTCCCCTTCTTTTTCTTCTTTCCTTTGCTTGCAAAACAGCTTCTGCCCGTTCTCTCAGTCTTCTTGAGAAAATCTCTCCTGTCCGCGCTTCCGGCCTTCTTGCGAAAATCCCTTCTGCCCGCGTTTCCTGCCTGCTTGAGAAAATCTCTTCTGCCTGCCTTTTGATCCGCTTGCCAAACTCTCCGCGTCAATCGATCCCGATCGCCGTTCCAACCACATACTCTGCCGGAATCAGCTGCACACTGTCCCGCACCAGATCCGCGTCACAGCCGACCTGAATCCAGCCATCCCGGACGCCCACCACGCGCCGCAGCGGGTACCGCGCACCGTCGATCTCGTAATACGGCGCTTCGTAGAGCACCAGATCGCCAACCGCGAGATTGTCTTTTTTCCATTTACTTACCAATACATAATCGCCCGGTTCCAGTGTCGGCAGCATATCGCTGCCCTCCACACGCACCAGCGCGAAGCTGCAAAAGAGACCGGCAGCGAGCCCTGTGCCCAAAACCGCCGCCAAAAGCCGCAGCAGCCATTTTCCCATATTCTTATCCTCTCCGCGTCACCGGCAGGGCACTACGCAGATGTCTCACAAACTGCGCGCTGTGCGGTTTGCGTCATGGCTGCATCTGCCGTACCTGCGTTCTTTCACATTTCACCGCGCGTTCTGCGAAGTTTTGCGATCTGTTATGATTCGTAGTCCACGCCCTTGAATGTCTTGATGGTGTTGAATGGATAGAGTCTGACGATGACCTTGCCGACGATGGTCGACTGCTCGATGGTGCCAACCCGCGGCGAACGGCTGTCCTCGCTGCATTCGCGGTTGTCGCCCATTACAAAGAGCTGTCCCTCCGGTACGGTGACCGCGTCCATTTCTCCGGAGATCGCTTCGCCCGGCAGATAGTCCTCCTGCAGCATCTGCCCGTCGATATAGACCTCGCCGCCCTTGATCTCGATGGTCTCTCCCGGCAGCGCGATGATGCGCTTGATCAGGTTCTTCGGCTTTTCGTTTTCATCCAAAAGCTCCGATTTGAATACGATGACATCTCCGCGCTGCGGATCGCCGAATAGCCGATACGCCTGCCTGCTCGTAATCAGATAATCCCCCGCATGGAAATTCGGTTCCATGGACTGCTGCTGTACGATGATCGGCTTAAAAAACGCCAGAATTACAGCTGCGATAACGACAGCCAGCAAAATGTCTTTGACCCACTCCATGATTTCCTTCATTTTTTCTCTATCTCCTCTTTATCATTTCCAAAAATACTTGTTTTGATTCGTGCAAAATCAGGCGGCAGCTCCGCGGTGATCGTCTTGCCTGCCAGATAGGACAGCAGCCCGCTGCCACCCGCTGCCTCTGCTTCCGCCTGCGCTTCCGTTCCGGCACCGCTTGGCAGTTCTGCAGTCTTTGCTCCCTGCGCTTCCGATCCTGCACCGTTTGGCAGTTCTGCAGCCCCCGCTGTCCGCACTTTCGCTCCTGCGCCGTCCGGTGCTTTCAGTGCCTGCTGTGTGAACACCAGCTTGTACGCGTGCAGCAGCTGCGTGGACAGACCGAAGCGATCCTGCACGAAGCGATTGTATGCGCGGTCGCCGTATTTGATGTCACCAATGACCGGGAATCCCGCCTGCGCCAGATGCGCGCGGATCTGGTGCGTCCTGCCGGTGACGATCTCCACCTCGACCAGCGTAAACCATCGTCCTTGGTATTGCGCACTGTAAAGCGGCCTGACGATTGTTTCCATCGTCTTTCCCTCGTCGGCGTCCTCTGCGAGCACGCGTACGGTATTTTTCTGTTCATTCTTCGTCATTTTGGCCCGCATCCGCATGGGCTTTTGGAGTTTGCCGCAGACGATCGTCAAATACAGCTTGCGCACCATGTCCTTGGTACGGATCATCCGGTTCAGCTCCTGCAGTGCCGGCGCGTTTTTGCCGAAGATCACCAGTCCGGTCGTATTGCGGTCCAAACGATTCGCGGGCGCCGGCGTAAAGGTCTTTTCCAGCCGCGGCTGATAAGCACCGGTCTGGATCAAATAATCCACCACCTGATTGGCGAGGTGGTTCTTTTTTTCGCTGTGGTCGCCGTGCGTCAGAAGCCCGAACGGCTTTTCACATACTAAGATATTTTCATCCTCGTAAGCGATCCGAAACTGCCGTTTGGCCTTGACATGTTTTTTCACTGTCTGCAGCGCCTTGGCATCCTCCTCCGAAAGGTAGATCGTCAGCTCGTCACCCGCCGCCAGCATCGCATCTTCCTTCTGCCGCTTGCCGTTGACCTTGACATCCTTGCGGATCAGCTTATAGATGTGACTGAGCGGCGCGCGGTCAAAATATTTTTTCAAAAAGCGGTCCAGCCGCTGGTTTCCCTGATTTTCTGTAATCGTTATCTTAATCATGTGTCTATTATACACTAAAATCACTTGAGAAAAAAGTCTAAATCTGCTAAAATGTAAGGGTAGCTTGGACAAGCATGGAGGAGATTATGAAAAAGTTCAAAGATTTTTTATACGATAAAAACGATATTTTAATCGCGGTTTTGATCTTAGTTGTGGCGGCGGCCATCATCGCCTGGCGTATGGATGTCATTTTGCAATATCCGAAACAGCTCATCCATAACGATAGCCAGATTGAAACGCCGACGGTCGATCCGTCCAAAACCGATGACGCGGCGAGCGGCAATCAAACCGACAACCAGACAGGCAGCGGAGACAGCACCGACGGCACGACCGGCGAAAACACCGGTGAGGATGACGCGAACTCCGGCAGCCAAGGCGTCGAGACACTTTGGGCGGCAGGTGCGCTGACAAAAGATGTCGAGGTCGATGTTACCGGAAACACCGCAACCGCCGCAATCCAGTGCCTCGTCGACGCGGGCCTCTTCAAAGACTACGCAGAGTACAAGCAGATCTGCACCCAGTCCGGACTTGACGATGAAAAAGTCAGAGGCGGTACTTTCACCTTTGAGAAAGGCTCCACCAAGACAGATATTGCTAAAAAAATGAACTGGAGCTAAACTTTCGCGTTCCAAAAAACACATTAGAAACACCCGCGGGCGGCACTTGCCGCCCGTTTTCTTTTGCCCCTTTGCCGACACGGTTTTACATATTTCGACATTTCTTTCGTGTATAATACAACTTACCATATTTTTCAATTAAATGCTTCGCAGATTCTTTATTGACATTGCATAAATTAAGTAATACACTGATAGGAGAACCTATGAAAGGGAAAGAACTTGTCAAACTGCTCAGAAAAAACGGTTGGGAAATCGACCGCATCCATGGCAGTCATTATATAATGAAAAAAGGAAGTCGAACAGAAATCATACCGGTCCACAATACAGATCTGCCAGTGGGCCTGCTCAATGCGATCAAAAAACGAACCGGAATAGAATAGTTGCGTAAAAGAAGGGAGGATAAAAAATGTTAAAAGTATACCCTGCAATTTTTCATCAGGAAGATGCTTATTGGGTGGAATTTCCTGATTTAGAGGGCTGCAATGCCTGCGGTGCGACCCTTGCGGAAACGATGGAGGCTGCGCAAGAGGCGCTTGGGCTGTATTTAACCAGTCTGATCGAGCGGGGGATCCCTCTGCCGGAGCCGTCCACACTGACACAGTGCCGCACAGCTGACACATTCGCAAGCTATGTCACTACAAACCTTGATCCGTACTATCGCAATGTCAAAGCCGTACGAAAGACGGTCTCCATTCCGGCTTGGCTCGCAGATGAGGCAGAACGAAAAAATCTCAGTCTCTCGAAAATTTTACAAGATGGGTTAAAAACTGCACTTGAACTATGACATCACCGAATAATCTTTAAAAACAGAATCACATGCGGCTGTCGCGTTGTTTCAGATGTACCAATCATCATGCGCCAGCCGCGTTTTCTTTTGCCGCGGCGCGGCACATGCCTATTCGCCCAGCATGTTCAGGATCCGCTGCAGGCGCTGCCGCTGCGGCCCTTTCATCATCGGCATCAGACTCTTGACCAATGCTTTCTGCTGGGCGGGGCCGATATTGTTCGCGGCCAGCTGGCTTTGCAGCCGCGCAAGCTCCTGCATGAGTTCGGTGTCGCTCTTGCCCTCCAGTCTGCGGATCATATCCTGACCGGCTCCCGCACTGCCGATCCCAAGCTGCTGCGCGATCTCCCGCGCCATCGTTTCATTGATATCCATAGCTTCTCTCCTTTCCATGCTCGTGCCTACGCTCATCGTGCAGATCGTTCCCGCGAGCCCGCGTTTGATTTTCTCTGCACGCTGCCGGACCTTGCATCTTCGCGAGGCAGTCCGCGCCGGAAACCCCGCACCCTGTCTCTTTGGGGAACCGGTTCTGCCAAGCGTTCGCACTCTGTAATCAATTTATGCACCAAGCGCGCAAAATTTTCATATGATAACCAAGAAATCGCTTTTGCCTGACCCAATCATCTAAATTGAAATGAAGAGGTACATCTTTATGAACCGAAATTCCGATATTCTCATCCTGCTTCTGCTGCTGGCGCTGCTTGCCGAACTGCGCCAAACCGAAGCGGGCGCGTACGCGCAGACTTGGCCGGACCCGAACGTATCGCCCGCGTTTTCGCAGACCTCTGCACCGACATCTTTTTACGGACGTCCCGGACGCTTGCGCATGCCGGAGCCCGCGCGCCTGATCGGCGATTTTCATCGCATGACAGAAGTGATGGGCAAGGTCGATCATCTCGGACAAATGGCTGTCAATCCGCCGAAACTGCCGGAACCCGCAGACCTCATCAACACCTCTGCCCTGCCGGACCTCAGCAGCATGGCAGAAATGCTCGGCCCGCTGCTCGGAAGATTCGGAAACGGAAACGCAGAGAACTAAGGCGCGCAGGCGGCATTCCCCAAAGAAAAGACAAACGCCCAAAGCGCAAGATTTTCCTGAGAAACGGGACTCTCCCGCAGAGCGGATATTTTCTCACGATTTTGCGAAGAAACTGCATTTCAGGCTTTTTTTTCAGACTTTTATGCGCTATAATGTACTTACACAGCGATTGCCGAGGCAAAGCCGAAGGCAGAGCTGATGTAATGATTCCCTCGATAATCTTTTCGGCGTTGCCGCAAAGTGGGAATCATTGAAGCACGCAGAGCGTGTTATAAGACAGATGCCCGAGCGAATGGTTCTGTTCCATGAAAACGAGCGCAAACGAAGTTTGAATGGCAAAACAGACCTTCTGCTTTTGTTCCCCAGCTTTACAGCTGGCTAGGAACAAGTCGTAGAAGGCAATCGGCGAGCCGAAAGGCGAAGACGGAGCCGCTCAGCGTCCGGGCCAATGCACTTACACAGCAATTGCAGGCGGCGCGCGCGGCAAATACGCCCGCTGCCGGAACAGCACAAGTAGAAACAGAATAAAAACTTTCAGGAGGAAACTATGGCACTCGTAACAACCAAAGACATGTTTGCCAAGGCGCTGACGTCGGACTACGCCATCGGCGCATTTAATGTCAATAATATGGAAATCATTCAGGGCATCGTGGAGGCGGCAAAGCTCGAACAGTCTCCGTTGATCCTGCAGGTATCCGCAGGCGCGCGCAAATACGCCAAACCCGCTTACCTTTTGAAGCTCGTGGAAGCAGCCATCCTCGATACCGGACTGGATATCGCGCTGCATCTGGATCACGGCGAAGATTTTGACATCTGCAAGAAGTGTGTGGATGACGGCTTTACCTCCGTCATGATCGACGGCTCCAAGCACGAATTTGAAGAAAACATCCGCATCACCAAGGAGGTCGTCGAATACGCGCACGCGCACGGCGTGGTCGTTGAAGCTGAGCTGGGCAAGCTGGCAGGCGTGGAAGACAACATCAAGGTCGACGCGCGTTCCGCGACGTTTACTGACCCGGATGAGGCCGCGGAATTCGTCGAAAGAACCGGCGTAGACTCGCTGGCGATTGCCATCGGCACCAGCCACGGCGCGTACAAATTCAGGGGTGAGCCGTATCTGGACTTTGAACGTCTCAAAACCATCCACAAGCTGATCCCGCACACTCCGCTCGTGCTGCATGGAGCCTCGACGGTTCTCAAGGAATTCGTCGATAAATGCAATCAGTACGGCGGCAATATCCCGGGCGCGCAGGGTGTGCCGGAGGCCATGATCACTGAAGCTGCCAAATACGGCATCTGCAAGGTCAACATCGACACTGATCTGCGTCTTGCCATGACCGCGGAGGTCCGCAAATTCATCGCCGAAAATCCGGCGGAATTCGACCCGCGTAAGTACCTCGGACCGGGCAGAGATGCCATTCAGGCCATGGTACAGCACAAGATCAAAAACGTGCTGAACGCATCGAATACGCTGTAAACAAAATGTAATGCAGGAAGGGCTGCGATGTGCGGTGACAGCATCAGCTGCTGTCGGTCACGCATCCGGTCCTTTTCTTTTCACGGATACCCGTTTCATGTTTTTTTATCATCATTTACTGTACGCACCCGACAAATCGGCTGGCTGCGTCGTACAGAAGATAGGAGGTGGCTTGCATGCCGAAGTCGTTTCTGCATACAAGCGAAGATTTCGAGGCATTTTACCGGCGGCATGTGCAGGCGATCTATCGCGTCTGTTACGCGTTTATGAAAAATCCGCAGGACGCAGAGGATTGCACCGAAGACGTGTTTGTCCGCGCCATGACGACCGAGGTCGTCTTTGAAAATGAGCGGCACGAACGGTCCTGGCTCACGACCACGGCGATGAATCTCTGCAAGGACAGGCTCAAAAGCTGGTGGAAGCAAAAAGTCGTACCGATGCCGGCATCGTCTGAACACGACGATGCCGATGGTAGCCGCAGTGTGACCGGTTATGAAGATGCCGCTGCAGGCTGCAGCGCTGCCCCGCCGCCGCCCAGCCTGACCGGAGGCGGCAGCCCTAACGCCGGCGGCGCGGTCAATACTGTCGGTGTTTCCGCACACTTTGATACGCCGGAAGCAGCACTGGAGCGGCAGCTCCTGCGTGCGCAGATCCTGTCGCTTCCAGAAAAATACAAGGAAGTCGTCTGGCTCTATTACTATGACGGCTACCAAACGGACGAAATCACGTCGATGCTGCACCGGCCCGCATCGACGATCCGCAACCAACTGCGCGACGCGCGCAGCAAACTCAAAGAATTGTTGGGAGGTGAAGATACATGAACAAAGACACGGACAGAAACCAACAGGCCATGCCGGAATCCGCGGATTTTGACCTGCTCGCACAGGATGCCGATCCCGAGATCGCGGCAGCCATCCAAGCCGCACTTACCGAAATCGAGCCGGAGCCCGGCGCCGAAACACGTATGTATCAGAATATCCTCAAAAAAGCCGCCGCGCAGGGCGCGCAGCTGCAGGGTGCAGCCGCGGATTCCGCGCCTGCCGCACCGACGGCAAACCAAACGTTCGACTTTTCGGCTGCGGACCTGACATTTACTGCCGCAGGCAACGCCCAAGATCAGCAAACTGCTCCGGACGCAGGCAGCATTGAAAAACCGCAAACCGCACTGCCCGCCGTCACGCCGATCCGCAGTGCTCGCAACCGCAAGTGGCGGCGCTATCTGAGCCTCGCCGCCTGCCTGGTGCTCATCGTGACCGCAGGCCTGACCCTGCCGCAAGTGCTTCCGAGCGGCGCGGACAATGTCCCCGGCGGCAGTTCGGACATCCACAACCCAGAAGGAAATGATCCGCCGACCCTTACCGGATCCCCGTTTGTCGATGTAGATGGTCCGGAAGATTTTGCGGACCTAAAGCTTTCAATCACGGCTCCGGAGGGTGCATCGGAGGTTTCCTACTGCATCGCTTATGAAACCACCGCGCGCGTTGACTTCACGTTGGACGGTCATGCCTACACCTACCTCGCTGCGTGTACCGATGCCGACATCTCCGGCATCGATGGGGAAGCGCAGGACAGCCGTACCCTCACGCTGCCAAGCGCAAACGGCAGCGAGACCGACGTTGTGCTGGAACGACTCCGCCTCACAAGCCCGGACGCTTCCTCGGCTGCTGACATCCCCGACACCTGGCGCGCTTCCTGGCAGACAACCGGCGTTTCCTATTGCCTGCTGAACGAAGACGGCGCTGCTGAAGCTACTGTCTGCGCGCTGCTGAAGACCCTCGCAGCGCAAACAGCCTGACACAGGCTTTGCATACGGCAGCGGTTCTCACACCTCCCGACATACAAACTGCCGTCAAGAGAGCAGTATGTATAGTCTTACAGTACCTTCGGTTGACAAAGGCACACACGGTTTGCAAAGGCTTCTTTGCTTCTGTGCTTTGTTGTCTTCGTTCACCGTAGCACCACTACGCCTCGCTCATCCGCCTTGTACAGAGGCAAATATTCTCTCTGCAAACTTCCTTTGGAACCTGGCGGCTTGAAATTTCGGCGCAGGCAAGGCCGCAGGACGAAGTCCTACTGGACGTAGGTCAAGGACGAGAACGCAGCATGCGTTGCAATTTTGATCCGTCCGGGCGCGTGTGCTCTTGTCAACCGAAGGTATACTTTTTCAAAAGCATCGCGGCATCTCATACGGCATCTTATGTGCTGTATGAGATGTCTTTTTTTCGTTGTGCGTTCTGCAGTTTGTTCTCGCTCCCGGTGCATCAAAAAAAACAAACTTTTTTTATTTTCCCCCGACATTTCTCGATCCTGCCTCGTCTGAATATATGGAACGGCGTGGACAGGTCAGCGATTGCAGGGCTGTGCGTACGACGGCCACCTGCCCGCTGCCGGATTTCCGGATAAAAATCAAATCGAAATAAGATAAGGAGAATCCAAAAATGAAAAAGAAATTATTGATTTCCATGCTGAGTTTATCCCTCTTTGCGACCACCGCTTTCGGCGCATCCTGCTTTGCTTATGCAAACACGACGGATTCAGAGGACAACGCACCGCTGGTCATTGCTCCGGCTCCGGCACAGTATCAGGAAGTGCAAGGCGCGCAGGATATAGATGATGTACTTGAGATTGCTGCGTTTGCTGCCAAAAGCACGACCGCCAAAACAGTAAGTAAGAGCACGAGCGCCAAGACTGCATCCAAGACAAGCTCTGCCACCAAGTCTACGACCGCCAAGGCTGCTAGCACCAAAAAGAACCCGACCGCAAAGCAGGTGCTCAAATCCCTCAAAAAGAGCCTCGGCAAAAGCTACACCAGCGACCAAAAAGAAACCAAGGAACGTCTGGAATCCTACTGGGATCTGGACATGAAAAAGGTCGCCAGCTGGGCCGCGGAGACTAACTCCAACTCCATGCAATCTGACTGCACCATCGTGCTTAAAGTCAAAAAAGGCTATGCCAAGAAAGCAGCCGCAAAGCTCCAGAATGGCTATGAGCAGATCCTCAGCTATAACCGGATGTACAATATGGATACCCAGCGCGTGCTGCAGGCGCGCCTGTATGTGAACGGAAACTATATAGCATTGATCATCGAAGGCCAACAACCGGACTACAATGACAGTGCCGAAGCACAGGCAAAATTCGCGGCGAAAGAAGGCAAGAAAATCGACAAGGCCTGGAAAAAAATCTTCGGCAGCGCGAAGAATAAGATCAAGATCCCGAAAGACGACGGCAGGCAAAAGGGTTTTGATATGAGCGAGTTTGCAGACTCTGCGCAATAACCATCAAAAGGGGTCCTTCCGATATGATATTTTCCAGTTTGACATTTTTACAAGGTTTCCTGCCGCTGTGCCTGCTGATCTATTTCCTCGTACCGCGGCAGCGCAAAAATCTCGTTCTGCTGCTGGCGAGCCTGTTGTTCTATGCCTGGGGCGAACCGGTCTACGTCGTGCTGATGATCTTTTCAGCCTTGCTCGACTACTGCTGCGGCCGCGTCGTCGAACACTTCCGCGCACAAGAGGCAGCCGCCCCGCAGGGCGGCGCCGGACAGCAAGTGCTCTCGCGCAGCAGCGACGCGCAGGAAATTGTTCCGCAAGACAAAAGCGTACCGCGCAGCCAGCGAAACAAGGCGCGCATTCCGCTGCTGATCTCGCTCTGCGGCAACCTCGGCCTGCTCTGTGTCTTCAAATACAGCGATTTTCTGATCGCCACGCTGAACAGCCTGCTCGGTACTGATTTCCCGCAGCCGAACCTGCCGCTGCCGATTGGCATTTCGTTTTATACCTTTCAGACGATGAGCTACACGATTGATGTCTACCGCGGTGAAGTCAACGCACAAAAAAATCTGCTGGACTTCGCTGCCTACGTCACGCTCTTCCCGCAGCTAATCGCCGGTCCCATCATCCGCTATCAGACGGTCGCCGAAGAAATGGAACACCGCGATCACACGCCGGATCTGTTTGCGGAAGGCACACGCCGCTTCGTCTGCGGGCTCGCCAAAAAGATTCTGCTCGCCAACAACATCGGCCTCCTCTGGGAAGCAGCCTCCGCACAAGCCGCACCGACTATGCTCACCGCCTGGCTGGGCGCGATCGCTTATGGATTCCAGATCTACTTCGACTTTTCCGGTTATTCCGACATGGCGATCGGCCTCGGCCGCATGCTGGGCTTCCACTTCCCGGAAAACTTCAACTATCCGTTTATCGCGGACAGCATCACAGATTTCTGGAAGCGCTGGCATATCTCGATGAGCAGCTGGTTCCGTGATTATATCTACATCCCGCTCGGCGGCAGCCGCTGCGGTCTTGCCAAGCAGCTGCGCAACATCGCGGTCGTATGGCTGCTTACTGGCTTCTGGCATGGCGCTAGCTGGAATTTCGTGCTCTGGGGCGTCTATTTCGGCATTCTGCTGATCCTGGAAAAGCTGTGTCTGCTGCGCCTGACCGCAAAGCTGCCGCAGGCCCTGCGCCATCTGTACGCCCTACTTCTGATCAGCTTCAGCTGGCCGATCTTCGGCTTTGAAAATATCAGACAAGGAGTCGTGTGGATCCGCGCCATGCTCGGCGGCAGCACGCTTTGTGACCAAAGTGCGCTCTACCTGTTAGTCAGCTATCTGCCGATGCTACTGCTCTGCGCTTTGGCCGCCACGCCGATCGGACATCGTCTGTATCAGCGCCTCTGCGGCACGGCGCCATGTACGACTGACGTGCCGGTCATGGCAACAGCCGCACAAAAGCGTGCCGCCGTACCGAATATGGCATGCGGCCCGCAGCTTCGCAGCGTCCGTCTGCAGAGTCTGCTCGAATGCAGCGGCATGCTGTGTCTGGTCCTGCTCAGCATGGCTTATCTAGTCAGCGGCTCCTACAACCCGTTCCTGTACTTCCGCTTTTAGGCGCATGCAAAGGCAAGTCTGGCAACATTCGAGTCTGCAAGACAACTGCGCATTTTCGCATGCTGCTGTAACCAGATAGCCTGCGGATACAGAATACTAAGAAAAAAATACATGAAAGGAAAAAAGGGAGTTGTCAAAATGAAAGACCAGAAGGAACCAAAGGAAACACAAACTGAAAATCAAAAAAACACCAAAGCCCGCATCATCACCATTTTTGTCTGCCTGCTGCTGAGCATTTCCGCGCTGATCGGCCCGCTGACGCCGGACCACTACTATTCCGAGCGGGAAAAACGGAATCTCACGCAGCTGCCGATCCCCGATCTCGAAGACATTTTTTCGGGTGATTTCGCAGACAGCCTGGAAGATTACCTGACCGATCAGGTTCCGCTGCGTGACCGCTAGATCGCGGTCAAGACCTATGCGGAGCTTACTGTCGGCAAACGCGAATCCGGCGGCGTCTACATCGGCAAAGACCATTACCTCATGGACAAGTTCAGCACTTACAGCACCAAGCAGCTTCGCATCAACGCGGCCGCCCTGGCTGACCTGCAGACGGCCGCCGCCAGAAACCATATCCGCATGCAGACCATGCTGGTGCCGGTCGCGGCGCAGATGCTCACGGACAAACTGCCGCCGTTCGCCTCTGCCGCAGACTACGAAACGATCCTCTCTGCCCTGCAGGAACAAGGCGTCGGTGCGATCGACCTCACCAAAGCCCTGTCCGCGCACACAAGCGAAGATATTTATTACCGCACCGACCATCACTGGACGAGCCTCGGCGCTTATTACGCCTACACCGCGTGGATGCAGGCCCTCGACCGCCAAGCTGACATCATCCCGCAAGCAGAGTGGGTCAGAGAAACACTCTGCGAGAATTTCCGCGGCACGACCTGGAACAAGGTGCCGCTGCACGGCGTTCCGGCGGACAGCATCACCGCCTGGTATCGGCACGCGGACCGCAAAGTCAGCTATAATGACGGCCAAATGCAGGACACCAGCCTCTATACGCGCAAATACCTCAGCGGCAGCGACCAGTACGCGGTCTTTCTCAACTCCAATCAGGCGGAAACCGTCATTCAGGGCAGTGGCGCGGCAGGCAGCGGCAAGCTGTTGCTGATCAAAGATTCCTACGGCAATACCTTCGCACAGTTTCCGAGCGAGCAGTTCGAGGAAGTGCGTGTACTGGATCTCCGCTTCTGGCGCGGCGACCTCATGGATTACGCAAAACAAAACGGCATCACCGACCTTCTGTTCCTCTATGGAATCCGGAATTTTGTCAGTGACACCGTCTTATCACTCTTTTGTTCGTAAACGATGTACCTTGCAGGCATTTGTCAAGTTTCCCACATTCCCTGCCTGCTTCGGCACGCGCTGCTTACGCTGTTTTCTTGCCGGGCTTGGCGATTATAAGTCCGATCATCGTACCGACAGCACCCGGCACGATCCAGCCCAGACCCAGCGAATAGAACGGCAGCCATGTGCTGACCCAGTCCACAACACCCTGCGCGAGACCCGCGACCTTGAGCAGATCAAAGACCGCCGCGATCATCGTAAAGCCAATGGCCCAAGTGAATACCGGACGCGCGTAGTCAAAGTACTTACCAAAAATATTGAGCAGGATCAGCATGATTGCCAGTGGATACAGGAAATACAGCACCGGTGCCGAGAAGGAAATAATCTTCGACAAGCCGATGTTGGATACCAGAAGCGAAAACGCGGTAAACACGATGGCCCAGCTGCGATAACTCAGGGAGCGCGGAAACATCACGCTGAAGGTATCCGCGCAGGCTGTAACCAGCCCGATGGCAGTTTTCATACAGCAGAAGGTAACAGTCAGCGCCAGCACGATCATGCCCGCCTTGCCGAGGTAGTGCTGCGCGACAATCGCGAAGGCGTTGCCGCCGTTAAAGGAGGGTTCTCCCAGCTGATCCGCGTACAAACCGTAGCTCTGCGCGCCGACAATCGCGATCAGAGCGTAGATGACCGTCATCAGCACCATGCTGAAAACGCCGGATTTAATCGTATTTTTCGCGATCGCACCCGGTTCCTCGACGCCCATCTCTTTGATCACGTTGACAACGATAATGCCGAATGCCAAAGAAGCCAGCGCGTCTAAGGTGTCATAGCCCTGAAGAAAGCCCGTGGAGAACGCGTTATCCGCGTAAGCTCCGCTTGCCGCTACAGAACCTACGCTCTGGATCGGGTCAAGCAGCGCCGCGACAACCAATATACCCAGACAAATTAAAAATATCGGATTGAGATATTTGCCGATGGAGTTCATAATGTTGTTCGGGCGCAGCGCGAAGAACAGCACCGCCGCGAAGAACAGCGTAGTAAAAATCGCCTGCGGCACCGTATGACTACCGCTGACCAGCGGCGCGATTCCCATGGTGAACGAGGTTGCGGCGCATCTTGGAATTGCGAAGAACGGTCCTATCGTCAGGTAGAGCGCGCAGGTAAAGAAATAGCTGTACCATTTGGCGACTCTGCCGGACATCTGCATCAAACCGCTGCTGCGGGAGACGCCGAGCGCCACAATACCCAAAAGCGGCATGCCGACCGCTGTGATGAGCATGCCAAGCAGCGCAGGCACCAGACTCGCGCCGGCTTTCGCTCCTAAAATGATGGGGAAAATCAAATTGCCCGCGCCGAAGAACATGCCGAACAGCATGGAGGCGAGCAAGGTATATTGCTTCCCGGTAAGTTTCTGATTCATGTTGTTTCCTCTCTCGTTTCTCTGTGGTTTCTCAGTATTTTGTACACATACTATAGAATTTTATTCTAGCATAAAATATCAATATCGTAAAGTCATTACCATAGATTCAGGTAATTCTTTATGCGTTTTTTGTCGTCATGCCTGCCGCGCATCTCCGGCCAGCCTGCGCAGCAGAGGCAGAACCAGTCCTCCGACGGAGTTTCCGAGCGTCATTACAAGAATATAGAGCAGCGTACGCAGACTCCACACACCGCCGATCGTAAAGAAATACATATTCGCGACGCAGTGCTCGAAGCCGCAGAGAATAAACGCCACCACGCCGAAAAACAATCCCAGATATTTGCCGATTTCGTGCGAGTGATGCTTAAAGCCGTCTACAGCGATAAAAATCAGCAGATTGCAGAAGATTGCGAGCAAGAAGCTGCTGCCCAAATTATCCGACAGCTTGGTTTCGCACAACAGCGCCGCGCTTCCCGCGAGCTTCGGCGCGATTCTCGTCAGCATCAAAAGCCGCGCGGTCAAAACCGCGCCTGTCAGATTGCCGAGCCAGATGAGCGGCAGCTGCAAGGCATAGTTCTTATCATTTTCAAAGAGATAGCACACGCGTCCGGTGTAAAGTTGAAAATTCATCGTGCAGACCGTAAACAAGCCCACAGTGAAAAAAAGTGCTCCGACGATCTGATTTTCAACCGAAAGATAGACCGTTCCGCCCAGCGCAATGGCAAGGCCCGCCATGATACCGCTGATATAAGTTTGTAATTGCTTCATAAACTATCGTTTCCTTCTATAAATCTATTCTCGCGAAGGCAGGGACTGGAGATTGACACGTATCTGTCCCTGCCAAAAAAACACTCGCAGCGCGAACGGCAAGAGAAACTCGTCAATTCTCCTTCCGCAGAGTGCGTGCCGCGGCCTCTGCCACATGGGATACCAACACGCTCGTGGTAACCGCGCCGACGCCGCCCGGCACCGGTGTAATCGCCTCTACGAGCGGCTCAACTGCGTCAAAGTCCACATCGCCGCAGAGCTTTCCTTTCACCTCGTTCCAGCCGATTCCCACATCGATGACCGTCTGCCCCTCGCGGAAATATTCGCGGCCGATTGCTTCCATCTTGCCCGCGCAGACAATGACGATATCCGCGCCTCGCGCGATTTCGGGCATTCGCTCCGTTTTTGTATGACAAATCGTCGGCGTCGCGTGCTGATGCAGCAAAAGCATCGCCGCCGGACGTCCGACCACCAGACTCCGACCGATAATCACCGCGTTCCTGCCCCGACAGTCAATCCCGTAATAGTTCAGAATCTCCATCGCCGCCTGTGCTGTGCAGGGGCAAAAACCGTTCTCGGTATTCGTAAACACGCCTGCCAGCGAGCCGTCCGTACAGCCATCGACATCTTTTGCCGGCGCCAGCATCTGTCGCGCCCGCTCCTCGTCCAGCTGCGGCGGCAGCGGGCGAAACATCAGAATGCCATGCACCGCGGAATCCTCGTTCAGCGTGATTAATTCCCGATCAAAGGTTTCCTGTGTCACATCCGCGGCAAGCGTGACCTGTCTGACTACAACGCCGAGACTTTCGCAGCGCTTCCTCGCGCCCTTTTCATAGCTGATATCGTCCGGCCTTTCCCCTACGCGCAGAATTGCCAGTGTCGGTGTGATACCCGCGTGCTTTAATTCCTCTACCTGCCGCAGTGTCCGCTCGTTGATAGCCTTCGCGACCTCGTTTCCCTTTAATATTCTTGCCATTTTTCTTCCTTTCCGCAAAAAGCTCCCTTTCATTGTCCATGATTTCAGGCTCCTTGTCAAGATGAAATTCCGCGCGGCGCGGGCTAAGGCGCGTGGAATGGAATCCGAATTTCTATGCTTCCATCGCCTTGACGTGCTTCACGAGGTGTTTTGGGCGAAAGGGCACGCGCCGCAGGAGCGCGCTTTCTCCTCACGTGCCGCGCGGCGCGTCACGCCGCAAAACCCCTTCTACGCAAAAAAGGCCGCGATACAGCAGCCTTTTTGATGATATTCTGATTATGCTTCTTTCCGCTTCTCACGCACCTTGCTACTCCGCGGCATGCTCCTGCAAAAGACGGTTTTTCATATCCCACAGTTTCTGAGAAAGATCCACATAATAGGTCTGCGGATTTTCGAAACGCAAGGTCTCGTCCCAAAGCGTCGCAAGCTGCTCTTGACAGTATTTTTTAATCGTTTCGATGTCCGGACTTTCGTAAACGCACTTGCCCTGCTCGAAAATCGGCACATGCAGATTGCGCACCTCATAATTGCGGATCCGCGTTTTTTTCCAAATCGCATTCGGGTCGAAAATCTCATAAGAATCCTGCACCGGAATCGTTTCCTCCGCGAGTGTGATCACATCGCCGCGCGCTTTGCCGGTATCCTTGCTGTACAAGCGATACAGTCCCTTGAAGCCCGGATTGGTGATTTTCTCGACGTTTTCGGAAATTTTGATCTTCGGTGTCAGCACGCCGTTCTTTTCGAGTGCCGCCAGCTTATAGACACCGCCGAATACCGGCTCGGATTTCGCGGTAATCAGACGCTCGCCGACGCCGAAGGAGTTGATCTGCGCCCCCTCCAAAATGACGTCGCGGATAATATATTCATCCAGAGAATTGGATACGACGATCGTGCAGTCCGTAAGCCCCGCTTCATCGAGCATCTTACGCGCCTGTTTCGTCAAATAGGATACGTCACCGGAGTCGATACGGATCCCCATCTTGGCAGGCTTCATTTCCTTGAATACCTTGATCGCCGCAGGAACGCCGGATTTCAGCACATTGTAGGTGTCCACCAGCAGCACGCAGTTGTCCGGATAGATTTCCGCGTACTTCTTGAAAGCGGAATACTCGTCCGGATACATCTGCACCCAGCTGTGCGCCATCGTTCCCAGCGCCACGATGCCGTAATCTCTGTCCGCAATCGCGCAGGCTGTACCGGCACAGCCGCCGATATAAGCCGCGCGCGCACCCATGATCGCCGCGTCCGCGCCATGCGCTCTGCGGGAACCGAATTCCATGACCGGTCTGCCCTTTGCCGCGCGCACAATGCGGCTCGCCTTGGTCGCGATCATACTCTGGTGGTTGATGCACAAAAGCACCATCGTCTCGATGAACTGTGCCTGCATCACCGGTCCTCTGACGGTCACGATCGGCTCATGCGGGAAGATCGGTGTTCCCTCCGGCACCGCCCAGACATCACACTTGAACTCAAAATCACGCAGATACGCAAGAAAATCTTCGCAGAAAATATTTTTGCCGCGCAAATACTCAATGTCCGCATCCGTAAATCTGAGGTTCTTGAGATAGTCGATGAGCTGCTCCAGACCCGCCATGATCGCGTAGCCGCCGCCGTCCGGCACTCTGCGGAAGAACATATCGAAATACGCGATATCGTCCGCCATGCCGGATTCAAAATAGCCGTTTGCCATGGTGATTTCATAAAAATCTGTGAGCATCGTCAGATTCATTCTCTTGTCCATTGGATTTTTCTCCTCTGTTTCTACCTTTGTTTCTACTTTCGGTATCGTTTCTATTTTTGCAATAGCTTTTTTAAGAACTGTCCTGTATAAGACTGCGGGCACGCGGCAACCGCTTCCGGCGTTCCGGTCGTCACGATGGTGCCGCCGCGGCTGCCGCCGTCCGGTCCCAGATCAATGATGTGGTCAGCGCGCTTGATGACATCGAGATTATGCTCGATGACTACCACTGTATTTCCCGCGTCCACAAGCTTGTCCAGCACCGCCAGCAACTTATCCACGTCCGCGAAGTGCAGCCCCGTCGTCGGTTCGTCGAGAATATACAGCGTTTTGCCCGTACTCCGTTTGGCGAGCTCTGATGCCAGCTTGACACGCTGCGCCTCACCGCCCGAAAGCTGCGTGGACGGCTGACCCAGCTTGATATAGCCCAGCCCGACTTCTTCCAGCGTCACAAGATGCCTGCTGATGGAAGGAATGTTCTGAAAGAATTCTACCCCCTCACTGACACTCATGTCAAGTACATCGAAGATACTTTTTCCTTTGTATTTCACTTCCAGCGTCTCGCGGTTGTATCGTTTGCCCTTGCAGACCTCACAAGGCACATACACATCCGGCAGGAAATGCATCTCAATCTGAATGATGCCGTCGCCGCTGCATGCCTCGCAGCGGCCGCCTTTGACGTTGAAGCTGAAGCGGCCTTTTTCGTAGCCGCGCAGCTTCGCCTCCGGCAGACTCGCGAACAAATCCCGGATATGGTTGAACATGCCCGTATAGGTCGCCGGATTGGAACGCGGCGTTCTGCCGATCGGCGACTGGTCGATGTCGATGACCTTGTCGATGTGCTCCAGCCCTAAAATCTCATCGTACTCGCCCGGCACCTCCTGCAGGCGGTTAGTGACCCGCGCCGCCCCTTTATACAGGATTTCATTGACCAGACTGCTCTTGCCGGAGCCGGAAACGCCGGTCACACAGACAAACTTGCCCAGTGGAAATTCCACATCGATATGCTTAAGATTGTGTTCTCTTGCCCCTTTGACGATAATGCTGCTGCCGTTGCCCGGCCGCCGCGCATCCGGTACATAGATCTTCTTCGCGCCCGACAGATACTGCCCGGTCAGCGATTCCTTGCAGCGCATAATATCCTGCACGCTGCCCTGCGCGACCAGCTCACCGCCGTAAAGACCCGCGCCCGGACCGATATCCACGATATGATCCGCCGCGTACATGGTATCCTCATCGTGCTCGACCACCACCAGCGTATTCCCGATGTCGGTCAGATGGCGCAGCGTCTGCAGTAGTTTTTCGTTGTCTTTTTGGTGCAAACCGATACTCGGCTCATCGAGGATATAGAGCACACCCACCAGCCCGGAGCCAATCTGCGTTGCCAGACGAATGCGCTGGGATTCGCCGCCCGAAAGCGTCCCGGCGCTGCGGCTCAGCGTCAGATAATCCAAGCCCACATCAACCAGAAACTGCAGTCTGGCCTTGATCTCCTTGATGATCTGACGCGCGATCATTTCGTCCTTTTCGCTGAACGCGATGCTGTCGATGAAATCCAGTGCCTCGCGGATTGACAGGTCCGAAAGCTCTGCGATGTTTTTGTCACCGACCGTTACCGCCAGAATCTCCGGCTTCAAACGCTTGCCGCCGCAGTCCGGGCAGGTCTTGATGGTCATGTACTTTTCCATCTTGTCCTTAAAATATTGCGAAGTCGACTCGCGGTAACGCCGTTCGATATTGTTCATCGCCCCCTCAAACGGCCGGTCCTGATGCGAAACCGTTCCGCTGGTGCGGCTGACATAATCGTAGACCAGATGGCGGTCACCGGTTCCGTAATAAAGTTCCTGTCGGAATTTCTTTGGCAGATCCTTTAGCGGGAGGGAGGAATCTACCCCATGGTCCCTGATCAATGCATCTACCAGCTGTCGGTAAAATCCGCTGAACTCCATCGTGCCGAAGATCGGCTGCAGCGCGCCCTCGTCGATACTCTTGGTTTCATCGATCAGAAGCTTCGGATCGAGCTTCTGCGTAAAGCCCAGACCGTTGCAGGTCGGACAGGCGCCGAACGGCGCGTTGAACGAAAACATCCGCGGCTCCAGTTCTTCGATGCTGATGCCGTGATCCGGACACGCCAGCTTAGTGCTGAACATCTTTTCGTAATGATGATCATAAAAATCGCCAATCACCGATACAAGCCCGTCGCCCTGCGCCACAGCCAGCTCGCAGGCCTCCGCGATGCGGCTCTCCTGCCCCGGCTTGACCACGATACGGTCCACAACGATCTCGATGGTATGCTTATAGTTTTTTTCCAGCTTGATCTCGTCCTCTTCCAGCAGCTTGACCTCGCCGTCCACCCGCACACGCGTAAATCCCTCGCGGCGAATACGGTCGAGAATCTTCTCGTGGGTACCCTTGCGCCCGCGCACCACCGGCGCCAGCACCAAAAGCTTCGTCCCCTCTTCAAACGCCATGATCGTATCTACCATCTGATCGATGGACTGGCTGCTGATCAGCCTGCCGCAGACCGGACAATGCGGCTTGCCGACTCTGGCGTAGAGCAAGCGCAGATAGTCGTGAATCTCCGTCACCGTACCGACGGTCGAACGCGGATTGCGGTTGGTCGTCTTCTGGTCGATGGAAATCGCCGGAGAAAGCCCCTCGATGTACTCTACGTCCGGTTTTTCCATCTGGCCGAGGAACTGTCTCGCGTATGAGGAAAGACTCTCCATGTAGCGCCGCTGTCCCTCCGCGTAGATGGTATCAAATGCCAGCGAGGACTTTCCAGACCCGGAAAGCCCCGTCAGCACGACCAGCTGATCGCGCGGGATCGTGACGTCCAAATGCTTCAGATTGTTTTCGTTTGCCCCTTTGATCACAATGTCTTTTGACATCTTCTCACTCCTTTTGTTTTGGTTTTGACGCCGGACATCTGCGCCGCACGCGACGCCGCGCCCTATAACCGTACTTTATACTCGAAAATCTGATCTCGGAGCTGCGCGGCGCGTTCAAACTGCAGATCGCCTGCTGCCTGCTTCATCTCCTTTTCGAGCTTCTTTACATAATCGGCAAGCTCCTTCTTGGTCAGTTCCAGCGGACTCTTGCCCTTGTAATCTTCCATTCCCGGTTCTGCCGCGCGCGTCGCCTCGATTACCGCGCGCACCGACTTCCTGACCGTAGTCGGCGTGATTCCATGCGCCTTGTTGTAGGCATCCTGAATCCCGCGGCGGCGCTCCGTCTCGTTGATGGCAACGTCCATCGCGCCGCTGATCTTGTCCGCGTACATGATGACCCTGCCGTCCGCGTTTCGTGCCGCGCGTCCGATGGTCTGAATCAGCGAAGTTTCGGTTCTGAGAAAGCCCTCTTTGTCAGCGTCCAGGATCGCCACCAGCGAAACCTCCGGAATATCAAGACCCTCCCGCAGCAGATTGATACCGACCAGCACATCAAACGCACCTAGCCGCAGGTCGCGAATGATTTCCATCCGCTCCAAGGTATCAACCTCCGAATGCAGATATCTGACCTTTATATTTACCCCTTTCAGGTAGTCCGTTAAACTCTCCGCCATTTTTTTTGTCAGCGTCGTGACGAGCACCCGCTCACCCTTTTCCGTCGTCTTGCGGATCTCTCCGATCAGATGGTCGATCTGTCCCTCGGACGGCACGACAGTGATCGGCGGGTCCAAAAGTCCGGTCGGTCTGATGATCTGCTCGGCGTTCACACCGCCGGACACTTCCTTTTCGTAAGCGGCAGGGGTCGCGCTGACAAAGACCGCCTGATTGACCAGCTGACTGAACTCGTCGAACTGCAGTGGACGGTTGTCGAGCGCCGACGGCAGGCGGAAGCCGTATTCCACCAGTGAAGATTTGCGCGAACGGTCACCCGCATACATTGCCCGAAGCTGCGGCAGCATGGCGTGCGACTCGTCGATGATGAGTAAAAAGTCCTTTGGGAAATAGTCGATCAGCGTATAGGGTCTTGTCCCCGCGGGCAATCCGTTGAGATGCCGCGAGTAGTTCTCAATGCCCTTGCAGCTGCCGATCTCCCGCAGCATTTCAAGGTCGTATCTGGTGCGCTGCTCGATGCGCTGTGCCTCCAGCAGCTTGCCGCGATCCTTGAACCACTGCACCCGTTCAACCAGCTCCTGATCGATCGTTGTCAGCGCGTGCTCCATCTTTTCCGGAGAAGTCACATAATGCGACGCCGGATAGATCGCGATATGATTGCGGATACCGAGGATCTCCCCGGTCAGCGGATTCATTTCTTTGATGCTCTCGATCTCATCACCGAACAGCTCGACCCGGACTGCTGACTCCGCACCCGCCGGATAGATGTCGATGACATCGCCGCGCACGCGGAAGGTACCGCGCTCAAACGCCAGATCATTGCGGACATACTGGATATCCACCAGCTTGCGCAGGATATCCCTGCGCGGCTTCTCCATGCCCGGACGCAGCGAAAGCATCTGGTTCTCGTAGTCAAACGGGCTGCCCAAGCCGTAGATGCACGAAACCGATGCGACGATAATGACATCCTTACGCTCTGCCAGCGCTGCTGTCGCCGAATGGCGCAGCTTTTCGATCTCATCATTGATATCCGAGTCTTTTTCGATATAGGTATCCGTCGAAGGCACATAAGCCTCCGGTTGGTAGTAATCGTAATAGCTGACAAAATACTCTACCGCGTTCTCCGGGAAGAACTCCTTAAACTCGCCATGCAGCTGCGCCGCCAGCGTCTTGTTATGGGAAATCACCAGCGTCGGCTTCTGCACCTGCTGGATCAGATTCGCCATCGTGAAGGTCTTGCCGGACCCCGTCACGCCCATCAAAGTCTGATATTTCCTGCCCTCCGCGATCCCCGCGGCAAGCCGCGCCACCGCCTCCGGCTGGTCGCCCATCATGGTATAGTCTGAATGTAGTTTGAACTCCATTTCTCGTTTTCCTTTCTCAGTGACCCTGCGAAAAAGCTCGTGTATCAGCCCGAAATTCGTAAAAGACCGAAATTTCAAGTTCTCCGTTTTTGCCCATTTTTTGCCTTTTACGAATGAAAGTCACGAAAACCGATTTCCCAAACACCGCAAACCTTAGTAAAACCAACGGGACTCGGCAACACAAAAGGTCACTAAAAAGTGGTCCGGACGCAAAACGGCTTTGCTGTCGCATTCTGCTCCGCAATCGCCTTTGCTCGGACACCTGTCTTATAACACGTTTACGTGTTTCAATGATTCCTACCTTGCGGCAACGCCGTAAGGGCAATCGAGGGAATCATTCCATCTGCTCTGCTCGCGCGTTCCGCTCGCCCCTTAAAGTGCCACGCGCTAAAGCGCTGCACTTTTTGGCGTGAGACCTGCCTCG
>ERZ825896.1465-NODE-1465-length-26012-cov-3.267250_pt1 | contig 26012 bp, 30 predicted proteins | sample MGYA00519858_ERZ825896 | MGnify/ENA primary metagenome ERZ825896 (study PRJEB31778, sample SAMEA3449214) | human gut metagenome | biome: human gut; feature: human-associated habitat; material: faeces | place: United Kingdom | collected 2010/2012 ...
TGCCCTGTTGATGAACCGCATCCGCCATTCCCGCCTATCCTCGACCGACACCGTCATCGGGGTGTTTTCCTCCTGCGGGGTGGCGCTGGGGCTGGTCATCCTGTCCCGCGGCGGCTTTTCCGGTTATCAAAGCCTCCTCATCGGGGACATTCTCTCGATCTCGTCGGGCCAGCTTCTGGTGCTGGGGATCACTCTCGGCGTGGTGGCAGTGCTTTGGCTGCTCTGCTTCAATCAATTCCACGCCGTGAGCATCAGCGCCTCCCTGGCTAGGAGCAAGGGTCTGCCCGTCGGCCTGCTCGACAACCTCTTCGTCGTGGTGATCGCGGTGGTGGTCATGCTTGCCATCCAGTGGGTGGGGCTCCTTCTCATCAACGCCATGCTCATCCTGCCCGCCGCCGCGGCCCGCAACGTCGCCCGGAGCATGCGGAGCTATCTGGCCCTTGCCCTGATATTTTCCCTCTTTTCCGGCTTGCTCGGGCTGTGCCTGTCCTATCTCAACGCCGTGGCGGCCGGTCCGACCATCGTCCTGGTATCCGCGGCCCTCTTTTTCGGCACCTACCTCATGGGCAGGCGGGCCGGATAGCCCCTCCGGCAGACCGCCGTTTTTCATAAAAAGAAGCGGGGCCGCCCGGAGCGGCCCCGCACTGTTTATCTGCCATATCCCCGAGGTGTCCCGGCCCTGTCCTCATCGCCGGTGATGCCGCCCCCGGCACGATACCGCATGACGGCTTCCAAATCCTCCTGCGCGTCCCGGATCAGGCATTTGAGCAGGATCACGGAAAAAACGGACAGGACAAACAGAAGGATGCGCGCCATCAGAAAAAGCAACGCGCGGTCGTCGTAATCGTGCAATGGCAGCAGCTCAAACAGGATCAGCATCCCCATCACGACGCTGATCCCGGTCATGACATGGGAGAGAATCCGGCACCGGCTAAAAAATTTCAACACATCGCATCCTTTCATCCACACCCGGCGGGTGCCATACGGCGTAATTCCGCCTAAGGCGTCTTCAACAACGGCAGGCATCCATAAAAATCATATGTTCCACATATTTTCAGTATATATTTGCTATGCCTGTATGTCAATCTCCATTTTGCCCGGACAGGCGGCATATCCCGCCCTGCCGCGGCGGCTTGAAAAAAGCCGGAAGGAAGAGTATACTGAATGGGTATCTCACCCGCGTGCGGAAGAAAACAGCAAACGGGACCGGTCCGGAGCAGGACTTGCCGGCCGGCCTGTCTCACAAATCCGGAACGCGGCAGGAATTAGGGAAGCATCGGCATGGAAAGGGAGAGGCAGATGAAACGTTGTTTGGCAGGCATGGCGGCGCTGCTGCTGGTTTTGGCGGCGGGCTGCCGCAGGACTCCATCTCCGGACGGATCGGAAAGCGAAGGCCTGCCATCGGCCTCCTCCGATGTCACTTTGCCTTGGGAGCCATCCCCCGATTCTGAGACGGTCCCCACTTCCAGCCCCACACCGACGCAGCCGGAGCCGACCCGTTCGTCTCCGCCGTCCTCGGCGCCCACGGCCTCTTCCCCGCCCACGACGGCGGTCCCCACCGAGCCGCCGAGGGCCGAGACGGTCCGGCTCACCTTCAAGGAAGGGGATTCCCTGACCAAAATCTTTCAGAAGCTGGAAGACGGCGGCGTGACCACGGTCGCCAAGCTGATGGAGGCCTCGGACACTTTGGATCTCAGCGAATTCCCTCTGGCCGCGGCGATGCCGCAGGACAGCCGGCGCTGTTTTAGGCTGGAGGGGTATCTCTTCCCGGATACCTATGAGTTTTATATCGGGGAACGGCCCGACCGGGTGCTGCGCCGCATGCTTCAGAACACGGAAAAACGCATCACCTCCGCCATACGGCAGGAGGCCGCGTCGGCAGGCCGGTCGGTGGACGAAATTCTCATTATCGCCTCGGTTATCCAGAGGGAGGGCTCTAAAACAAGCGAAATGCCCAAAATCGCCGGGATATTGTACAACCGCCTGCGGGATGGTATGCGGCTGCAGATGGACAGCACCACCGATTTCCTGCAAAAACAGATCGAGCCCTATCTGCCGGGCGGTGCCGCGCGGTTCGCCCCGTCCTACGATACCTACCGCATCGACGGCCTGCCGGCCGGTCCCATCTGTTCCCCCGGCCTCGCAGCCATCCGGGCCGCCTTGGCCCCCGCAGACGTCGATTATCTGTATTTTTGCAACGACGCCGAGGCCAACTATTATTACGCTGTGACGTATGAGGAGCACCTGGCCAACATTGAGAAGGCCGGCCTCCGTTCTCCGGATGGAACCGGGGTATCGTAACGCCCGGCGGGATGCAGACAAACCCAGGCGGTCTATCCGCCTGGGTTTATATATACCTCCCAAATCTTTGGGGACGGGGCTTTATTGTATGGTGGCGGGTCGGACAGCATGGCCTGAGTCGATGTTTATAAAGAGAAAACGGCGTAAACGCCGGCACCTGAACCTACGCCATACAGAGAGGGGGCCCGAGGCCCCCGGGGTCTGGGGGGCATAATTTTATAGATAAACCGCCCCGAAAATCGGACGCAGCGGTTCAGGGCTGCCCTTTGAAGCTCAGAAAAGTCTTTACGTTTGAAATTTTGCGGATTCCAGATTTGACCGCCGGGTTATGCCTCCTCCGGGGCTCCCAAGGTGCCGTTCGCCGCGGCCTTGAGGTAGGCATTGATGAACCCGTCGATATCCCCATCCATCACAGCACCGATATTGCCCATTTCATACCCGGTCCGGTGGTCTTTCGCCAATGTATACGGCATGAACACATAGGAGCGGATCTGGCTTCCCCAGGCGATCTGGGCCTGGCTGCCCTTGATATCCTCGATCCGTTCGAGGTGCTCCCGCTCCTTGATCTCGAGGAGCTTGGCCTTAAGCATGTTCATCGCCGTATCCCGGTTTTGGAACTGGCTGCGTTCGGTTTGGCAGGCGACCACGATACCGGTAGGAATATGGGTCAGCCGGACGGCGGAAGAGGTTTTGTTGATGTGCTGGCCGCCGGCACCGCTGGAACGGAACACATCCATTTTGATATCCTCGGGCCGAATCTCGATCTGGATGCTGTCGTCCAGCTCGGGAAGGACCTCCACCGCCGCAAAGGAGGTGTGCCGCCGCCCGGAGGCGTCGAAGGGGGAGATCCGAACCAGCCGGTGGACCCCGGCCTCCCCCTTGAGAAAGCCGTAGGCGTTCTGCCCGGTAATCTGAATGCTGGCGCTCTTGAGGCCCGCCTCATCCCCATCGAGATAATCGAGGATTTTATAACTAAAGCCGTGGCGTTCGGTCCAGTGGGTATACATCCTGTAGAGCATCTCGGCCCAGTCCTGCGCCTCGGTGCCGCCCGCTCCCGCATGGAAGGTGAGGATGGCGTTGCGGGCATCGTATTCGCCGGTCAGCAGGGTGGCGAGGCGCTGTTCATCCAGCGCCTCCTCTACCTTTCCCACCCCGGCCGCGCATTCCTCCAGCACGGAGAGATCCCCCTCCTCGTCGGCCAGGCCGATCAGGGTGAGGGTGTCGTGATAGTCCCGCACCAGCTTTTCATACCGTTCGATCCCGTCCTTGAGCAAAGCGGCGCGCTGCGTGACCTTCTGCGCCGTCTCCATGTCGTCCCAGAACCCGTCGGCGGCGGCTTTCATGTCCAGCTCCTCCGCCTCCCGTTTCATCTGGGGCAGGCCGATGGCGCCGGCCAGATCCTGGATCTGGGGATAGAGCCCCTCCAGCCGCTGCCGCAATTCTTCAAACTGTAGCATGTATACCCGCGCCTTTCCATCATTCGGTCGGTTTCGCATCCTTAGCTTACCCATTATAGCGGTTCGGCGCCCTCTTGTAAAGGAAAATTTAACGGAAAAGGCCCCCGCAGCCGCCTCTTTTCGGGAATTTCCCGGGAAAACCCTTGACGCCGCCGGGGAAGGCTGGTATACTATTTTAGCGTCTTTGACGGGAGGGGTCTGTCCAACAACAGACCGAATCCAGTCAAAGAGGGCCGACATCCTTGCCCCGTTCCCTGAAGCGGGGCCATCAGACCATGAGGAGGTGCAACCAAATGCCCATTGTCAAAGGTTCCTACGAGGCCGTCTTCATTTATTCGATGACCTCTGGGGAGGAAGGCGTCGCCGCACTGGCGGAGAAGTTCAAAACCCTGATTGCCGACAACGCCGAACTCGGCGAGGTCGACGAGTGGGGGAAACGCCGGCTGGCGTATCCCATCAACGACGAAACCGACGGATTCTACGTGCTGTACAACTTCGTCAGCACGCCCGAGTTCCCGGCCGAGCTGGACCGTGTGAGCAAGATCACCGACGGTGTTCTTCGCTCCCTGATCGTCCGCAAGGACAAGTAAGGAGGGTGTGAGATGCTCAACAGTGTATGCCTGATGGGCCGCCTTGTCGCGGACCCCGAGCTGCGCCAGACCCCCTCCGGAGTGTCGGTGTGCAGCTTCCGCATCGCGGTAGACCGCACCTACCAGCCCAAGGGACAAGAAAAACAGACCGATTTCATCAACATCGTCACCTGGCGGAGCACGGCCGAGTTCGTCAGCCGGTATTTCCGCAAGGGCCAGCTCGTCGCGGTGCAGGGGTCGATCCAGACCAGCCAGTACACCGACCGGGACGGCAACAAGCGCACCGCCTTCGACGTGGTGGCGGACAACGTATTCTTTGCCGAACCCAAACGGGACGGCACGTCCTCCGGCTCCCGGTACGATTCCCAAGTCCCGCAGTACAACGAGGGGGCCCCGGCCTTCCAGAACACGGGATCCGGGGATTTCGAGGAGATCGTGGGAGACGACGACCTTCCCTTCTAAAACAAGGGATGGCCGAAGAGCGGATCGCGATGATTTCCGCCGTCCCCGTTTTGGACGGGGTCACGGCATCATTTTGAAGTAAAGGAGGCCGCCAGCCATGGCTGACAGACCGGAAAGACCCGAGCGTCCGGAGCGTCCCCGGGGACGCAAAGGCCGCCGCAAAGTGTGCAGCTTCTGCGTGGACAAGATCGACACCATCGATTATAAGGATGTCGCCCGTCTGCGCCGTTTCGTGTCGGAGCGGGCCAAGATCCTGCCCCGCCGCGTCACCGGCACCTGTGCCCGGCATCAGCGGGAGCTGACCGTGGCGATCAAACGTGCCCGGCAGATCGCCCTGATGCCCTTTGTAAGCGATTGACCAGCAGCTGAAAGCCGCCCGTCCGCAGATGCGGATGGGCGGCTTTTTCTGCGATACATGCCACTTTGCAGGCGAACCGCCCGGAATCCGGGGACGAAGATCCAGCGACCCCGGCTGTCCGGACCTTTAATTCGGGTCCATATAGGCGCTGTTCCCATACAGTGACAGCCGGGTGATCAGTCCCGCGATTTCCGAGACCGGCTCGGCTGCCCCGTTTTGCAGCCATTTTTGCAGAATGGCAATACAGCCGCGGACGGCAAACAGGAGGATATACCCCTTCGTATGGTCGTCGAGCTTGGTATCGTGCTGAAAAACGATCAGATCCCCCAGCCGCATCATATCGTTCTGAAAGCCGGCGTCCCCGCCGTCCGCCAGCAGGGTCAATCCGGCAAGGCTCCCGCCCAGGCGGCGCTCCAAAAGCTGCTCGATGCGTACGCGGCCTCCCGGGCTGCCAAGGGAACCTATACCGCCGCCGATCCGGAAACCCGGACGAGTATCCGGGACGGGATGGGTGCCCTCGCAGCCGCCCTGACTGTTATCGTGGGTGGGGACGGGACGCCGGATAACCCCGGCCTGGACGGAATCACCGCCGGATTGCGTGAGCTGGCGGACGGGCTGGAAGAGGGTCTGGGTGGGTCAAACTCGGCAGAGGGGCTGAAACAGCTAGCCCAGGGTCTGTCCGCCCTCTCGGCGGAATACGGGGCCTTCGACGCGGGACTGGCGGCCTATGCCGACGGGGGCGGACGGATGGCGGAGGGCTACGGCGGGCTTCACACCGGGCTGGAAGCCCTGGGAGACGGGAGCGTCGAGCTGGCCGAAGGAGGCCGGGCGCTCCGCGAAGGAACGCACGACATGCAGACAAATACGGCGGATCTGCCTCTGCCGGATATCCTGCAGGCCGAGATTGACCGGCTTGCTGGCGGACTACGACCCGGGCGATTTTTCCCCGGTCTCGTTTGTCTCTTCTAAAAATACCGACACGGCCTATGTGCAGTTCGCGATGGCCACCGAGCCGATAAAACGACCGAAAGAACCGGCCCCGCCTCCCGAGACGGTGAAGGCCCCCGGCTTCTGGGACCGCTTTTTGGCGCTGTTCCGGTAAGCGCTCCCTGCCGGGCGGGTTCCCGCCCCCATAAGACGACGTATCCCCGCCGCTGCGTTGGCAACGGCGGGGATATTGTTCTTACGGCCGTCCTACGGGACCGGGGCAGGAAGACGAACAGAAGGGCTCCTGCGGCCACCAAAACGGACAGACCCGCAATCCAATGCTTTTCACGGGGAAGCCCCTCTCCATGAAGGGATGGCTTCCGGACGGAATCGAGATCATCCGGAAGCCACCCCTATATTCCTGGCCCTTCTTTACTTGAACCGCCGTACCTTTTTGCGGCCCTGGCGCCGCCGGTTGCGGTTGTGCACGATGTTGAGGACGACATACCCGATCAGCAGCAGCCCGACAAGGATGATGCCCGCGTAAAACCAGGGGGAGCGCAGAAATGCGCGGAATTTCTCCCAGGCGGCGAGCAGGTCGCTGCGTTTGGCCCCCTCGGCCGCGACCAGCTCCACCTCCCCGATTTTCTGGTCGATGTTCAAGTACAGTTCCACTTTCCCGAGAACCTGATCCTTTTCCACCGGTGCGGTCAGGGTTTCCTGGTATTTCGTGACCACCCGGATGACCTGGGACGCATCCACCCCCGAGGCGACAATGGTAGAAAAATCCGCGACCGGCACCAGCGCGACCGCATCGGTTTCCCAGGACAGGCCGACATCAATCCGGCCGACCGGCTCGTTTTTGCGCAACAGGGTTTTGTAAGAAAAATCCCGGAACCCCCAGCCGAGCAGGCGGGATACGTCACGGTAGTGGACGCCCGCCTTGTCCCCGTCTCCGGTTTTGGGGGCGCCGAGCGCCACCGCCATGTATTCATATCCGGCCTTCGAGCCCATGGCCACGACCGAGTACCGGTCGTCGGCAAATCCGGTGCGTCCGTACACAACATTGGCGTTGTAGTAAGGGGAGACCGACCGGACCAGTTCATTGGAAGCGGGCCAGCTGCGTGGGGACCCCTTGCTGACGGGGTTGACGGAGTACTGGGAAAGCTCCATCATATTCCGCAGGGCGGGATAATCCGCCGCATAACGGGTGATTTTGACGGTGTCGCGGGCCGTCATCACCTGGTTGGGGTCGTGCAGGCCGGTGACATTGGTGAAATGGGAGCCGGTACAGCCGAGCTCCGCCGCCAGCTCGTTCATCCCGGCCACGAACGCGGCCTCACTGCCCGCGACGGCCACGGCCATGGTCAGGGCAGCGTCGGCGGCTGTCGTGACCATGGAGGCGGTCAGCAGATCCCGCAGCGTCCAGGTCTCGCCGAACGCCATGTTGCAGTTGCCAAGGCCGGTGCCCGCGATGGTGGAATTGAACATCTCGAGCGTATACGTCCCCTGTACAGTGTCCAGGTCAAGCGACTTCTCCTCGATCGCCTTCATGGCATAGGCCCCCACCATCACCCGCACCAGCGCACCGGGGGAATAGGGCAGGTCGGCCTCCTTCTCATACAGGATGACGTCGTCCGCGGCAGTGGTGCCCAGATAAACCAGCATGGCCGACGCGGATTCCACCCGGTCGCCCTCCGTCTCGGGATAGGGATAGAGGACCTGTCCGGCGGCAGGAACCGCCAGAATCCCCATTAAAACAACCAAACAGACGAAAAACGCCGTAAATCTGATTTTCTTCATAGACATTCCCCGAACTTTTGATATAATAAAAGAGTATCCCGTTCAAGACTAGTATAGCATATCTCGGCCGGTCTTTGAACCGGTTTTCCAAAATTTTCGAAAGGGTGGAGCCCCGCGATGGTCTATGTCACCGGCGACCTGCATGGAGAGTATGCCCGTTTTTCCGATCCCGCCTTCCGCCGCCTCAAAAAAGGCGACACCCTGATCGTCTGCGGCGATTTCGGTTTTTTGTGGAAGGGCGGAAAAAAAGAAGAGGCCCTGCTCAGAAAAATCGGCAAAAAGCGATACACCGTGCTGTTTCTCGATGGACAGCATGAAAATTTTGAGCTGCTGAACGCCTATCCTGTCACCGATTGGAATGGGGGCAAGGCGCAGGTTGTCAGCGGCAACCTTATCCATCTGCTGCGGGGGGAACTGTATACCCTCGAGGGGGAAAGCTATTTCACCTTCGGCGGCGGCGAAAGTCCCGACCGCGAACTGCGGGCGGCGGCCGGAGCCTGGTGGGAGGAAGAGATGCCCTCCCCGGCCGAGATGCGCCACGGGCTGGAAACCCTGATGCAGGCCGGCAAAAAGGTGGATTACATCCTCACCCATGAGCCTTCTGGGAAATGCCGGGGGCTGCTGGAAAGCCGGGGGGCCCGGCTGGACGGTCTCAACATCTATTTCAACCAGCTCGAAGAGCACGTGGAATACAGCCGGTGGTTTTTCGGCTGCCAGCATCTGGACAAGGCCCTCTCCCGCCGCCACCGTGCGGTGTTCCGTGACGTGGTTCCGGTCCGGGAGACGCCGAAACGGACATGACCTCCCGGACGAATGGAGAGGCGGGACGCCGGGCAGACTAACCGCGAGGTGATATGTATGTCGTATGTCAGCCCCGCCCTGCAAAGCCGGTTTGAATCCCTGTCCATCGACTTGAAAAACGAGATCCTATCCCGGAACGTCACGCTGAACAGCCTGCAGGACCTGATCGAGGTCCTGCAGCAGATCGTGGACGAAGGCGAGGCCGCCCCCTGACAGGGGCGGCTTTGTTCCATGGCATTCCCCCCGGCGGCCGAGGGGATTCCCATCTCCTTCCCCCTGCGAGAAAGGAGCGCTGCACATGGAAAAGCCCCTCCGGCAGCCGCTGGGGAGGGACATGTACATAATGCCGTCAGCCCAGCCTTCATATCATGGAAAACCCGCCCCTGGAAGCCGTTCCGGGGGCGGGTTTTGACGATATTCAGGGGGTTCCGCCATCCTCCTGGACGAAGGTGAACTGTTCCCCACAGGTCAGGCGCTTGACCTGGGCGATGAAGCGGGAATAGAGCTCCTCCCCCATGCGCGCGTAGGATTCGCTGCCCGGCCGGCCGCAGAGGGAGGCGAAATTTTCTCCCACCCGCCGTTCGACCTGACGCCCGTCCCGCACACAGAGATAATAAAACGAGAAGGCACCGGATTCCTGCAGGTCGTCGTAAAAATCCGGGGCCAGGATCTTCAGGGTATCGTAAAACACGTTCTGCGCCGACTGCGCCACCAGGTTGTTGGGCAGGAAAGCATCCAGCCCGACCTCCACGGCAAACGCCATCAGGATCCGGCGCTGAGGCAGCAGGGACGGATTTTCCGCCGGGCCGCCGGCCGCCGTGGAATATCCCTCGACCGACGCGACCTCCTCCGCCATCCGGGCACCGAGCCGCCGCGCCTTGCTGAGATTGCCGTTTTTCTTTTCACGGTCGAGCAGGCGGGCCATGGCCTCCACGCTGTCTTCAGCCGGTTCGGGCATTTCCACCGCCCCGTCCGGGACGATTTTCATATCGCTGTCTTCTTGTCTGGCCATACAAGACTCCATCCTTTGTCACGAATTCGGTGCCATGGTCTCCGCGTCCGCCCCAGTGTCCCCTCTCGAATCAGGGGGCGTGTCGAGCGCCCGTCTGAGCGCCTGGGCGAGCTGATCGGGGCAGGAGGTGGGTTTGAACCCGCACCGGATTCCGGCCAGCCGCCGAATAGCCTCCTCAGCAGGCATCCCCTCCACCAGCCGGGCCACCCCCTGGGTATTGCCGCTGCAACCCCCTTCAAACCGGACGTTTTTCACCGTCCCGTCCTCCAGGTCGAATGTTATACCGCGGGAACAGACCCCACGGGGAGTATAGGTATAGGCCATCTCCAATCCGGTCCTTTCGGGAGAATATGGGCGCGGCACAGCCGCCTGTCCTCGTTGCAAACGAAAACGGGGGGCTGCCTCACGCGTTTTTCCTCTTTTTCTTATCCTTAAACGCCAGCAGGGCCTCGACGCATTCGTCTGGCGCCGCGGTGCTGCCGAGCGGCCGGGCCGCGGGTGTATACATACCGTGGAAGTCGGACCCTCCCGTCGTCAGCAGGCCGTGCTCCGCTGCGAAGGCGGCCAGCCGGGCCGAATCGGTCTCGCTCTGATCCGGGTGCCAGACCTCAACCCCGTCCAGGCCCAGCCCGGTAAGCTCCTCCAGCAGCTCCTCGTTGCGGTAAGGGACCGGATGGGCGAGCACCGCGATCCCCCCCGCGCTGTGGATGAGCTCAAGCACCTCTTTAACGTCCGGGTATTCGGGCTCCACCAGGGCGGAGCCGGTTTCGGGAGAAAAGAGCTTCTGGTACAGCTCTCCATAAATGGAATCCGCGTACCCCGCGTCCATCAGGGCATGCATGATATGCTGCTTGTAAATGTTGGTGCTGCCGGTGGCGCATTTGACGATGAGCTCGGGGGTGATGGGGTAATACCGCATCACCTTGCGCACCATCGCCATCGCCGCCTGACGGCGGCTTTCCCCTGTCCGGCGGCAGAGGCCCTCCAGCCGGTCGGGTGTGTCGCACAGATAACACAGAAGGTGTGCCTCGTTGCCGCGGGCCTTGTCGATCGTGGAAAATTCCACCCCATGGATCACCCGGACCTCCTGCCGGCGGCCGATAATGACTGCCCGTGTGGCGGCGGCGGTGGTGTCGTGGTCGGTTACGGAAATAGCCGACAGGCCCCGCCGTTTGGCGATGGCGATCAGCTCCTCGATCCCCATTGACCCGTCGGATATTTTCGTATGGCAATGTAGGTCACTGGCCACGTTGACACCTCCAAGTTGATGCGCGAAAACCACATGAAAACAACGGCGCCCCCCCGCACCCGACGGCTCATAGCCCGTCAGGAAGGCGCAATACCGGATTCTGTATTGGCTTGTATAGATATTATTATACACTCCCTTCCGGAGAAAGGCAAGTCCTTTGACAAATTCTGGCAGTTTATCGGTTTTTTCATCCCTGCGGTGAGAAAAACGCACCAAATAGCAATCCTTTTCCCTGTATCGTGTCCGCCCCCCTATTCCCATATCCGGACTCTGATCGGAAGCTGCCGGCGAAAATGCGCCCCCGTGTACGCCGATCCCCCACTGAAAACGGCGCATACTCGAAAGAGGCGGCGCATAGAATGGTAGCAAGTAACTGCAAGGGGTGATACACGTGAAAGGAGCCGTTGAAGAAAGAGCCATCGAACTCGGTGAGTATATTATTGAAAACAACGCGACGGTCCGCGCCGCCGCCAAGAAGTTTCATATATCCAAATCGACTGTACATAAGGACGTGTCCGACCGCCTGCAAAACGTCAATCCACAGCTCTATGGCCGTGTCCGCCACGTCTTGGAGGTGAACAAGGCCCAGCGCCATATCCGCGGCGGGATCGCCACGCGGGAAAAATACCGGCACGACGACCCCTGATCTCAATCTATCCGGGAAAAAGCAAGCGGCCGACAAGCCCGTCGGCCGCTTTGGCATGCCGAAAACCTCCATCCGGGAGTCTTCCGCCAGCCGGCACTCGTTTCCCCAACCCCGCCCTGCTTTACGGCTTGTGAGATCGCTTGACCAGCCATACCACAAGGGAAACCACAAACAAGGCAAACGAAACCGGGACAGCGATAAAAAGCGGGTCGCCGAAGATAATGGTCCTGATCAGATACTTTGCGGTAGGTCCATCGGCGCCGCCGATAATCGCGATACTCGGCCCGTTTGGGCTAAACAGCCAAATCCTGCCGAGCCGCATGCCGAACCAAAGAACGAGCGCAAGAAACACCAGGAACGACGCCGCACACGTGATCTTGGATACTTTCCGGACCATACATTCCCCTCCTCGTCTTTCAATTATACCGTCCTCGTCCAGAAAAGACAAGGGAACAAAGCCTCTGCTTTGTTCCCTTGCCCGACAATTGTACGGTTATAAAGCCTATCCGGTCTGCCTTTTCATGCGCAGAACGTCGGTTTACTGGAAATACCGGTTCAGGAGGCCCTCGAACGCCTTGCCGTGACGGGCTCCCTTGGCATATCCCACTTTAGGCCACATACATGTTTCAGCAGCAAACCGATACCAACGTATTGCTGAAACCCGATCGTGTTTATGCAAGGGGAACGAGATGGAAGTCTCGTTTTGCCAGCGCGAAACAGGAGATACCAACTCTGCATTACTTTTTGGCAAGATGGTAGGTATAATATCGGAATTGTCGGAAACACCCGATGTTTATGGCTAACGAAACCCGTAGAAATTCTGAATTCCCTGCACACGGCCTATAATGCATTGTTTACTACTTTAATGATTTTAAGTATACCGACAGCAGTTGTAATGCTGTTTCCCTGTCTTTGGGATTACAGATGTCGAGTTGGGCCAATAGCTCTTCCCGTTGAATAGTGGGAGAAATGTTTTCTTCGGTTAAAATTTCGTCCGGGGTTATGTGGAGTACATTACAAATCCGGAGAATGGTTTCAACCCGCATATTGACAGTTCCCCGTTCAATATCTGCATAAGTGCGATCCGACAAGCCAGCCGCTTCGGCAACTTCCGCTTGGGTCATTCCCACTCTCTTACGAATAGACAACAGCTTATTTCCAACAGCGTGAAAATCAAGCACAAGCATTTTTCTTCCCCCATGACAGATTGATACAAGAAGCATACTTCCTAATTCGATTGACAGACAGGAAGAATAATGTTATAATTATGGGAAGAATGGTTCCTATTATAAATTTGGAGGAGATACATATGGAAAACGTAACGACAACGGCTGCCTCAGAAGAAAGGACAAAATTCTGCAAGTATTGTGGCGGAAAAATCCATGAGGATGCAGTACTTTGCTCCCACTGTGGCCGACAAGTAGAAGAGCTAAAAAAAGCAGAGCAGCCAAGTATTGTCATCAATAACTCCAATCAAAATGTCAATAGCAATACCAATGTTGCCGGTATGTATGGTGGGCGCCTCAAAAATAAATGGATCTCCTTTTTCCTGTGCCTATTCTTGGGCGCTTTTGGTGCTCACAAGTTCTACGAAGGCCGAGTCGGTATGGGAATTCTGTATTTGTTTACAGGCGGCCTGTTTGGTATTGGCTGGTTTGTCAATTGTATTACATTACTATTTAAGCCCAATCCTTATTATGTGTGATAAATAGCAGACTAATACTCCCGGACAAGTTGGCCCGGGAGTATTTTTGTTCAAATAAAAAAGAAGGAACCACGAGTGGTTCCCTCTATGATATATGTTTTGTTATTTACCGAAATACCGGTTCAGGAGGCCCTCGAACGCCTTGCCGTGACGAGCCTCGTCCTTCGCCATCTCGTGCACGGTGTCGTGGATGGCGTCATAGCCCAGCTCCTTCGCGCGGCGGGCCAGAGTCATCTTGCCCTCGGTGGCGCCGCACTCGGCCTCTACCCGCATCTGCAGGTTTTTCTGGGTGGAATCGGTTACGACTTCGCCGAGCAACTCGGCAAATTTAGCGGCGTGTTCCGCCTCTTCATAGGCGGCCTTCTCCCAGTACAGGCCGATTTCCGGATAGCCTTCCCGATGGGCAACCCGCGCCATGGCCAGATACATACCCACTTCGGAGCATTCACCCGTAAAGTTGGCGCGCAGCATCTCGACGACCTCGGGATCCACACCCTTTGCAATCCCCACGCGATGCTCGTCAGCCCAGACCCGCTCACCAGCAGGAGCAGCTGCGGGCGCGGACGGGGCAGCCGCAGGCGCCTCGGCCGGCATTTCCTTGAACTGATCGGCACCCGCGCCGCAGATCGGGCAGGAAGCCGGGGGCTCATCGCCCGTATGTACGTATCCGCAGACCAAGCAAACAAATTTTTTCATCGTGTTTTCCTCCTGTTTCGTTAAAGAATATTAAGGTTAGAACCATAACCTGCAAAAAAGGTAGTCAAGCCTGCTTGCAGCGGCAGGCCGAACAAGTCCCGACCAGAAAGACGTCACGCACGTCGGGAGAAAATCCGGGGGGACAAAGGCAGCGGAGCTGCTCGTCATCCAGTTCAAAATCGAACAGCTCCCCACAGGAACGGCAACGGAAATGCCCATGATCGGCTGGATTCCCATCGAATCGTTGCTCTTGCGGGTCGATGTTCACTTCACGGATTAGGCCCGCGCCGGTCAATGTGTGCAGGGTATTGTATATAGTGGTACGGGAAAAGGTGGGATAGCGCGGCAGCAATGCGGTGAAAATCATGTCTGCGGTAGGATGGATGGGATGGAGAAGCAGATATTCATACACCGCTACGCGCTGCTGTGTGGCGCGGACTCCATGCGCCTGCAGCGTTTCGGCAATTCGTCGAGGTTCCATACCCCTCCCTCCTTTTTTGTAATCAATTTTATTTTGTATTGATTACATTTTTAGTATAGCCTTCCGGCTTAAATTTGTCAAGCATTTTTTGGAAATTTTTTAGTTCTTTTTTCCTGATGAATATCCCTCAATTTTTTGCTGAAACCCTTGACAAGCCGGAGGAAGTATGCTAAATTAGAATCCGTCGTAAAAAAGAGCATATGTGGGGGTATAGCTCAGCTGGGAGAGCGCTTGAATGGCATTCAAGAGGTCAGCGGTTCGATCCCGCTTATCTCCACCAAAATAAGACGGTTCGCGCAGCAGCGCGGGTCGTCTTATTTTTTATACTTATTGGAGTGTGGTGAAGTTGGTGGCGCACGACATTTGGGACAGATATATACATTTATTGAATATAAAAACGAACATTTTCAAATAAAGAATTAGAAGATTGAAAACATTTGATTTCATTTTCAGGTTCTCAAATTTTCGTTTATCGAGCCGATAAATAAAGGGGGCATGACCACCTTTCAGCGGGTCACGCTCCCTCTGAATGTCTGCGCCTCTTTCTCCCTGCTGGTCTTTCACTTCACCACAAATGAGCCGCCAGCCGTTGTGTAGTAGGTGGTAAAAACCACCCTTTACACAATAACTCTCAAAACCGCTGAGTTTTTACTTCGGCGGTTTTACCTCGTGACTATTTCTTTTAATGTATATCGGCATTTAGGAAAGGTTTGCCAACCTTAAAGCTCACCGCGTTTTCTGTATACGGGCATCTTTTGGGGGCAACAAACTGCAAATCATAGTAATAATTGATACATTTCAACAACATAGATACCTTTATTTCCATCGGGCAAAAATCGGGAAAGACGAGGCGGGCAGGGTTTAGATTCCGGACTTTGCGCATACACTATTGCATAAACTGGCCGGCATCCACCTCTCGAATAGGTGGATGGACAGCCGGAAAGGAGGCGGGCGGATGGACTTTCACGCCGGTGAGGGTGCACGGAAAATCCTCATGCTGGCGATTGCGGCGGCCAGTGTCCTGCTGGCTGCGCTGATCGGGCTGCTGGCCGGGCTGTTCACCCCCTGGATCCTACTCGCCTTAATCCCCATTTCCGCCGCGGGGGTATTCTTGTTTTTGTGGTATCCGCCCCGCTTTGCCGCTTCGATGGAGGGCAGCTTTGACGGAGAAGCCGTACGCGCCCGGATGGGAGTGCTGTGGAAACGGGAGGTATTCATCCCCATGAACGCCCTGCGGACGTTTGAAAGCTGGGCGCCTCCGCTGCATCGGATATGGAACTGCCGTACCATTGTGCTGCGCTTCGCGGGAGGGGGGGCCATGCTGCCCCTGCTGTCGGAGAGGGAGGCCGGGCAGCTCGTACAAATGCTGGAAGACAGCGAGAACGGTTGAAGGGAGGGGACGAATATCGAAATTCATCCGTACGGCGCATATATATTCTACGACGCGAAAAAGTGGATTCCCCTGCTGCTCATCCCGGCCCTGCGGATCCTGACCGCCCCGTTTCTAGAGGATTCCTACACCACGGCCGCCGGTTTGATCCTGGCCTCGGTCCGAGACGGCGGCGTCGCAGCGCTGCTGCTGCTCTATTCGGTGCTCAAATGGCGGCGGTGCCGATATCATCTGCGGGAATATGCGGGCGGGAGCCTGCACAGCCTCACCCTCTCCCAGGGGGTGGTCCTCCGCCGGGTGCTGCGGATCTCGGCGGAGGATGCGGCGTCTGTGGAAATGGAACGTACGCCGCTGCTGTGGCTGCTTGGCGGGCGGAGGATCCGGGTGAATACGGCCGGCCTCCGCCGAAAATCCGATGCGGTCCTTTACCTGTCGGCCGCGCAGGCGAAAAGCCTGATGGGCAGCGGGGTCGGACATGCGGGGAAAAACCGCTACACCGCCCGTCTCTGGCCGGTTTTGATGATGTCCGCCTCCAGTTCGAACGCGGCGCTCGGCCTGCTCGCGCTGGCGCCCGCCCTGCGCCAGACAGGCAAGGTGCTGGGAGAAGAGCTGCCCGGCGAGGTGGTCAGCCTGTTCCGCCGGTTCGTCTCGCTCGGGCTGCCGCCTATCCTGGAGAGTGTGGCCAATATACTCGTCCTCGGGTGGGCTTTCGCGTTTTTGCGCAGTCTGCTGCGGTATATCGGATTTCGGGCCGAGCGACAGGGGAACCGCCTTCACCTCGTCTCGGGGCTTTTTACCCGACGGGATGTTCTCATCGACTGCGACAAAATCACGGCCCTGGAGCTGCGCCAGACACTTTTTATGCGCCTGTTCGGGTTGTATACCGCGGTCATCACCGCGGCGGGCTACGGACGGGACAGCGGCGCCCGGCCGGTGCTCATCCCCGCCGCCCGGCCGAAGGAGCTCTGCGCGGCACTCGACGTCCTTCTGCCCGATTATCCCATCTGCACAAGCATCCTGCGGCCCAAAAAAACGGCACTCTTCGGGTATCTGGCTCCGGCGCTCTGGCTGCTGGCCGGCTGCCTTGTGCCGTTGTGGCTGGGCGGTGTCTGGAAAGTCGCGGCGGTCCTGTGGGCCGCGGGGGCAGCCTGGTGGCTGCTTGTGCGGTTCCTGGGGTTCTATCAGGCGGGTTTCGGGGTCGGGAGGAGTGCCGCAGCGATCGGGTATTCCCGGGGATTGGCTCTATACCGGGTATATATCCCCCTTGAGGTAACCGATTGCGCCGTCATCCGCCGCAGCCCTTGGCAGCGGGGCTCCGACGGATGCACCGTCGAGCTGCGCTGCTTCGGGGAAAAGAGGCGGCGCCATCGCGTCCGGCATCTGCCCTACGGCCCGGCGTTGGATCTGGCACTCAAGCTCCATTTATAAAAGAACAACCCGGTCCGCGAACAATCCGTGTTCCGGACCGGGTTGCGTAGCTTGATTCAAGGTCATAAGGAGAATGTGAAAACACAAAAATTGTGGCTACATATTATTGACGCAGCAGGCCCCACCAGGCGTGCAAGCGATATTTATAGGCGGGAAGGCTCGGTATGGCCGTCTTTTCTCTCTTCGTGACTCTCCGAACTGGGGGCGGGAGGGGGATTTTCTATACGCACCAAGCGGGAAGAGCTGAGAGGAAGCGGAATGTCGGTCAAGCCCATCAAATAGTCGAGGGAGACGTCGAAGTATTCCGCCAGCCAGATTTTGGTCGCGTCGTCGGGCGTGTCGACATCGTGCGCATAGGACGATATGGTGTTCACCGGCGAAACATCCGTGCGGCCAGCTGCCGCTGTGTCAGGCCCCTGCTCAGGCGGAGGGCCCGCAGCCGTTCACCCAGCATAAAGTGTCATCACCTGTCTCTCTGCACGTGTCAGAGGGAGGGCAGCGCCCTCCCCGGAACAGGTTTCGGCCCGAAGATATGACACGCGGCCGGATATAAAGGCGGCCGGCTTTGTTTTCAAGTGTTCAAATCAACCGGTCGCGGCCGTTTTTTCTCGCGGTTTTTCTCTCTGAGATACCGGCCGACCGACGCCATCATCTCCTGGTCCTCCGTGGGAAGTTCGCGGCATAAAAGGAGAATCTCCTTTTCGAGATTGGTATAAAAGATATTCCCCGAGTCCACTCGATAAGGCAGATCGGTGCGGCCAACCAGATAATCAATGGTTACATCAAAAAAGTCAGCGAATTTCATGAGAAGGGATATATCCGGTTCGCGGGTCCCCGACTCGTAATTGCTGATGGCCGACTGCGTCGAGCCGAACTGTTCGGCCAGCTCGGGCTGTGTCAGGCATTTCGCCTCCCGAAGTTTCCGAAGATTATTAGCGCGGTTCATCTCTCCACTCTCCCAAAGAGGATCGTTATGCGGACGACCCATATTTGCCGGCTAAGGTCAGTTTAACAGAGGTAAGGAGAGATTTTTCATCACAATTAAGTATATAAATATATTTTTAATAATATTTTTCATAGTTAATGTTTTGCTTTTTTCTCATTTCGAAAAAAATTGTGAAAAAAGACGAATACCCTGGAAGTCGAAAAACATCAAATATTTTCCATTAGCAAATATTCATTTAAAACGTCCTCAAATAAGCAGACGGCCAGATGACGTCTTTTTTCGCATTAAGGCCCTCTAAAACGCGATGGAAATGTTTTGGTTTCTTCCCTCCCCTACCTGGGAAATCCGCAACGACGCAGAAACTTCGGAACGGCCATCTATGAGATGAATATCGGCACTTAAAATTACCATGGTCAAAATCAGAAGGACGCTAGAACAACCGGTGCGGACAGAGGTACGAGACGGAAAAAAGCGGGCCGCGGAGTTTATCCCGCGGCCCGCCTTTCAAAATGATAGGATCAATTCACCTTGACATCTTTTCCCTCGAGATAATTGCCGAGCTGTTTAACCGCCTCGTTGACTTCGGAGGCATTGACGGCGTAGGTCTCGCCTGTTGTGAAGCGGACGATAAACACGTTCGGATCGTGCTTGTAGATCGAAAGTTCCACCACACCGTCGGAAGCGGTGGTCGGCACCAGCTTGATAGAAAGGACCGGATCCCCCGCCGGTTCGGCCGGAGCCGCCCCTTTGCGGTAAATGCTCATGAGCACCTGGTAAAGGTTCCGGAAATTGTCGGTGTCGTACTGCTGGCCGTCAGCGGTGACTTTCATCTGATCGTCCTTCTCGGATGCATCCGGGAAGTGCTCGAGAGCAAAGTCGGTCTCCCGTCCGCCCGCCGTGAGGATGACGTTGGACAGAGAATCGATGTTGCGCAGGAACAGCAGTGTCTCCGCGACATCGTCATACTGGGCTTCCGCCCAGGCCACGGAGGAAGCCGAGAAAAGGTAGACCACGGGAATCCGCTGATCCTCGTTGTAAACCAGGGCGTAATACTCTCCGTTGTCGTTTTTATTGCCCAACTGGATGGTATGCTTTTGGATATTGTAATAGGAGGTCTTGGCCGATTCCCCGGAAGTCTCGGATGTTTCAGTCGTCTCGACCGCCAGGGTGAAGACGGCCGTTGAATACGGATCGTCCAGGCCGTACCGCTTCAAGTCCTCGGCGGTGGGATAAGGCTTTTCCACCTCCGACGCCGTGACCGACGTATAGGTGCCGAGGGCCGTGACTACAGCGCTCGACGAATTGGCGGCGCGGAAATAGGGCTTGGTGATGACATAATTCGAGGAATTGTTCAGATTGTCGTCCGCCGTGGACCGCCGCAGGATCAGGGGCGAGGTCCGCACCCGGCCGGTCAATTCAATCTCCCGAAGAATGGCCTGGCCGTTGTCGTCGTCGGTTTTCACCGTCGGCGCCGTCACGACATTCCGGCCGATATAGGCGGTAGACGGCTGGGAAATGGTGGAGGCAAAGGTGGAATCCACCAGATAAACGGGATTGGTCCCCACCTCCCGCAGATAATAGCCCTCTTTCGTGGGGGACTCCCGTCCCACCTCGAAGGAATGGATGGAATCATCGTGATAGGTGACCGAAATCTGCGCGGTCAGCCCCACGGCCTTTTCGGCCTTAGCCGCCGAGCTCACGCTGCTGGAAACAGCGGAGGCATCCGAAGAATCCGGAGCTGCAAATTCACCCGTAAATCCGTAATCCGACGGGGATTCCGGATTGGAGGAGATCTCCTTGGTCGCGGTCACGGTTTTTAGGGTACTGACCAGATAGGAGATCTCAGAGGTGTTGATGGGGAGGTCCTTGTAAGGATCCGCAACCAGATCGCCGTCCTCGTTCTGGGAGAAAGTAAAGGTCTCGTCCCGGAGCGTGATCTGGATACTTTTAATCGGGTTGTCAACGGTTTTGCCGTCGGCGTCGGTGGATTTGTCGAGCACTGTCACGGAAGTGTCCGAGACGGCGGTGGAAGAAGCATCTTCCCCACCGCTGCCGGGAAGGAGAAACACGAGCACCAGCAGCAGGGCGACCAGCGCGACCACCGCAACCCCGGCCAGGATCAGGGTGCGCACTTGTTTGCTCATAAATGCCTCCTCTTCAGGAATACGACCAGGCAGATGATCAGGGTGATCGCCGGGATGCCGATGGTGAAGATGCCGAGACCCACGATCTGGACGGTGGCGTTGCTGAAATCCAGGGTTTCGGAATTGAGAGGCTTGCCCGAAATCACCACCGCGCCGGTGTTGCCGCTCATCGTATTCATGGCGCCGACAAGCAGATCCTCATTGTAATAACGGCTTTGTGAGAGATAGTACAGCATATCCACACTGCCGCTGACGAGGACATGGCTGCTGACCGATTGGGTATTGTTGATGATGCCCTGGCGCTGCGCGTAGGCCATCGCGGTGACGGGATAGCTCTCCGCGTCGACCGGATCGGATCCGGCGTCGCTGCCGGTGGAATCGGTGAGCTCAAGCAGTTTGGCGGTGCTGCCGAAGGTGATAAGCGGCGTATTGGAGGGATTGTCCTGCGTGATGTCGCTATCCTTCGTGGTGACCAGCTGGATGGGATTGGGCATGAGAACCCTTTTGCCGGCAGAGGTCTCGGTCAGATCGCTCTCCAGAACGCTGCTGACTGCGATAGTGCCGTAATAATAGTCCCTTACCACGTTGCTGTCGTTGGTCTCCTGGATGACGTTGTTGGTAATCTGGATGCCGTAGTCGGCCTCGACGAAACCGTACAGGACCGGCAGGTTGGTCCGCAGGGCGCAGAACAGCAGGAGGTTGCGCTGAAGGTTGCCGTCGTTCGACAGCCATTCCTGCAGGCGGTTCCGCTCCTCTTCGCTGAAGTCCTTGGTCGGGCCGACCAAAATAAGGGCTTTGCTGTCCGCATGGATCTCCTGCGCCGTGGTGAAGTCCACGGTCTCCACCGTGTATCCGTTGAGCTCATAGAGCTGCTGGAGCATGGAGATCGCGCTGGTGTCCTCGCCGTGCCCGGTCAGCATGGTGACAACGGTCTGGTTCTCACTCGCCACGGCGTTGAGGCAGGAGGCGAGCTTCTGCTCGACCAGGGACGTGACCGTGTAGCCCGCCATGGAGGTGGAGCTCTGCTGGAGATTGAACAGGTCGCTGTAGTGGATCATCTGATGACGGTCGCCGGCCTCAAACAGGATGCTGCCGTTGGTCAGCTCGTTGCCGTAATCCTCATATTGAGAAGCCAGGGTGGGGTTGGCCGTCAGGTCGATATAACTCACCTTCACCTTACCGCCGGTGCGGGTGCCGTACTCCCGGGCCATCTGGTGGAACTGGCGCATAACGGTGTCTACCTCATCCAGCCCCGTGGCGGGGGTGGTAAACACGGATTCATCCGCAAATACCGTGATCTGGACATCCTTTTGGATGCTGTCGGCCACGGCGGCGCCCTGTTCGCTCAGGGAGAAGGTCTTATCCTTGGTCAGGTCAAAGGTCAGGGGGAAGCGGTCGGCCAGGATGCCGACGACCACGTTGAGCAGCACGACGGCGGCGATGACGATGACGCTCAGCCCCGTGGCCATGGCGCCGTAACGCAGCTTGCGGGTATCGGAGCGGCGGCGGGCCTTTTTCTCTTGGGCGGGTTCTCCGTCCTCCTGTTCCACGGTTTCTACGGAGGTATCGGCCTCGTTTTCGGCCGCAGCGGCGCTCTCCTCTTCGGGGGAGGGGAGGGTGGTCTCCTCCGCCTGGTTTTCGGCGGGGGCCTCCTCGGTCCGGGGCGTCTGCTCCTCGGGCAGATTATCTTTACTCATGGCGCAAATCCTCCTCTCAGCTCCATCTCTTGCGATCCAGCACACGCACCGTCAGGAACAGGAACAGTGCCTGCATGCTGAGAAAGAAGAGGACGTTGTCGTAGTTGATGACCCCGATGGTAAAATCGTTGTACCGCTGGGAAACCGATATGAAATTCACCACCGCGCTCACCGCGCCGTTCGAGGGGAAAAGGGTGGACAGGCCGTCCACCATCAGCAGGCCGAAGGACACCACAAAGGTGCCCAGGGCCGCGATGAACTGGCTCTCGGTCAGGCAGGAAATGAGCAGGCCGATGGAGATGACCATGCCGCCCAGCAGCAGCAGGCCCAGGAAATTGCCGATAATCACCATCCAGTCCGGGGTGACCTGGAAGGCGATCACGATGGCAAACACGACGGTGATGGAAATTCCGATAGCGAAGATGAGCAGGGCCGCCAGGAATTTCCCCATGACGATGCCGGTCAGGCTGACCGGGGCGGTCAGGAGGGCCTGGTCGGTCTTCTGCCTCTTGTCGTCACTCATCAGCCGCATGGTCAGAATGGGCAGGACCAGAAGCATGACGATGGAAAAGAGGTTGGAATACACCGTCGTCAGGTCGATGCTTTTCAGGGCCATATTGGCCACATAGAAGAAGTAGCCGGCGAAACAGAACATCATCGCCAATACGAAATACCCGATTGGAGAGGTAAAATAGGTTTTGAATTCCCGTCTGAATACGGCGCTCATTTCTTTTTACCCCCTTTTTTGGATTTCGTGGAACCGTGGGGGATGGTCTCCCTCGTCAGGGCGATGAAGATTTCCTCCAAGGTCATTTCCATCGACTTCATCCCCATGAGCGGCCACTTACGGGCCGAGAGGCGGTCGAACAGCTCCCGGCGGAAGTCCTGGCCTTCAGCGGGATCCAGCGCATACTCGAACACGCCCGACTCCTTTTCACCGAGGGGCGTGACGTTCTGCACGCCGGGCACGCGGGAAAGCAGGCCCAGCACATCTTCCTCGGGCCCCGCCACCCGGATCAGGGTGCGGCGGTCGCTGGAATACTTTTTGGAAAGGTCGGAAGCCGTGTCGTCGGCGACAATGGCTCCCTTGTTGATGACGACGATCCGGTCGCACACCGCCTCGATCTCGGGCAGGATATGGGAGGAGAGGATCACGGTATGGTGCTTTCCGAGATTTTTGATTAAGGTGCGGATTTCGATGATCTGGTTGGGGTCGAGGCCGACGGTCGGCTCATCCAGGATGAGGACGGGCGGATTGCCGATGAGGGCCTGGGCGAAGCCGACCCGCTGCCGGTAGCCCTTGGAGAGATTCTTGATCAGCCGCCCGTATACCTCCTCGATCTTGACCATTTTACAGATCTCGGCGATATGCTGGAGCCGGTTCAGGGTGCATTTTTTCAGGTCAAAGATAAAATCCAGATACTCCCGCACCGTCATGTCCAGATAGAGCGGGGGCTGCTCGGGCAGATACCCGATGCTGGATTTCGCCTGGTTGGGCTGTTCGAGGATGTCGTATCCATTGATTTTGACCGTGCCCTCGCTGGCGGACAGGTAGCCGGTGAGGATGTTCATGGTCGTGGACTTGCCGGCGCCGTTCGGCCCCAGGAAGCCGAGGATCTCCCCTTCTTCCACCTGAAAGCTGATATGGTTTACAGCCATATGGGTCCCATACCGCTTGGTCAGGTTTTGTACCTCGATCATATGCTGCGGATCCCTCCTTCTAGAGTGCCGTCCGGGGGATCCCGGACAGTCTATAACGCCTATATTGTACCGGACGGGGCACGGGGATTTGTAAACAGTCTATAAAGCTTGTGTGTTTTTCTTGTGATTTCCGCGCCGTTCCGGTCTGGGAAACTGCTCTATTATACCATTTGGACAGGCATTTGGCAATCCTATGGGCCATTTTTCTCTGGAAAGCCGTCCGGGACGCGACGCGGTCCGGAGTTGCGGAAGAGGACGGATGATGGTATGATGGAGAAAAACCGGCCGGGGCCGGGCGGAAAGGATGTCGCGGCATGAAACTGCTCCATCTGGCGGATCTGCATCTGGGCAAGAGCGTGCTGGAAACGTCCATGCTGCCTGTCCAGCGCGAGGTGCTCACCCAGGCGGCGGATTATGCCGTGCGGGAGAGAGCCGGCGGGATCCTGCTGGCCGGAGACATTTATGACCGGTCGGTCCCTCCCGTGGAGGCGGTGGAGCTGCTCGACGGCTTCCTCGAAAGGCTGGAACGGGAGGGGATCCCCGTCCTGGCGATCCCAGGCAACCACGATTCCCCCGAACGGCTGCATTTTGGCAGCCGGATCTTTTCCCGCCGCGGCATCCATATCGCCGGCGGCTTCAGCGGAGTCGTGGAAACGGTGTCTCTGTCCGACCGGTACGGCGAGGTGCGGATACACCTGCTCCCTTTTCTGCGCCCGTCCATGCTCCGCCGGGCCGGCCTCGAGGCGGCCGACACTCACCAGTCCGTGGCCGCTGTCCTCGGGAGCCTGCCGGGCGGCCCGGCCGACGCCCCGGAGCTGCGCCATGTCCTGCTGGCCCACCAGTTCGTCACCGCCGGCGGCGGGATGCCGGAGGCCTGCGATTCGGAAACCCCGTCGGTGGGCGGCAGCGACCGGGTGGATACGTCGATATTCGACGGGTTCGACTATGTGGCACTAGGGCATCTGCACGGGCCGCAGAAGATGGGACGCGACACCATCCGCTACGCAGGATCCCCACTGAAATACTCCCTGTCCGAAACCGGCCATCACAAGAGCTTCGCGGTGGTCACACTGGAGGAAAAGGGCACCGTCGGCGTGGAGCTGGTGCCCTTCCGCCCCTCCCGCGACCTGCGCCGCATAAAAGGGGAACTGCCGGAACTGATCGCGGCGGGGGAAACTGATCCGCGGCGGGAAGACTACGTATGGGCGGTGCTCACGGGAGAGCCGGTGCTCGACCCGGCCGCACGGCTCCGGCGGGTATATCCCAACCTGCTCCATGTGCAGGCTGAAGGAGCTCCGGGAACTGGGGAGCCGCTGCCCGGGACGGGCGAGGCAGTGCCCCGGGCGACGGAGGAGGAGCTGTTTGCGTCTTTTTTCGAATCGGTCTGCGGCAGGGGATTGGACCCCGGGCAGGAAAAGGCGGCAGCGTCGGTTTTCGCCCGCCTGCGGGAACATCCGCATTGATCCAACGATACAGCCAAAGGATGGATTGACCATGTTGACGATACGCAAATGGAGTCCCGGGGGATCCTTCGAAACCGGGGCCGGAGCCGCGGCGAGAGCCGTTGCACTGGGGATATTCGACGGGGTGCATCTCGGCCATCGGGCGGTGATTTCCAAAGCCACGGGGGTGGAGACGCCGGAGGGGATGCTGCGCGCCGCGGTGTTCACCTTTTCCCAATCCCCTTGGGCGTTGCCGAAGGACAGCGCGTGGGAGCTGCTCTCCCCCGCTCAAAAGATCAAGGCACTCGAGAGCCTGGGGGTGGAGGAGATGCTCCTCGCGGATTTCGAGCAGATCCGGGATATGTCCCCCGCGGCGTTTGTGGCGGAGGTCCTCGACGCCTCGCTCCACGCCAAACGGGTGTGCTGCGGCTTCAATTACCGGTTCGGGAAAAACGGGGCGGGCGACGCGGCCCTGCTCGCCCGATTGTGCGGGGAAAGGGGCATCGAAGCGGTGACGGTACCGCCTGTCGAGGTGGACGGACGGCCGGTCAGTGCCAGCCGGATCCGCCGTCTCATCGAGGCCGGAGAAGTCAAGGAAGCCGCCCGGCTGCTCGGCCGGCCCTTTACGCTGGATTTCAACGTCGTGGGAGGACAGAAGCTGGGCCGGCTGCTCGGTACCCCCACCATCAACCAGCCCCTGCCCGCCCATTTTGTCCGCCCGCGGTTTGGGGTGTACGCCTCGAGCGTGGAGGTGGACGGACGGGTGACCCACGGGG
>ERZ825896.1466-NODE-1466-length-26010-cov-22.782084_pt1 | contig 26010 bp, 24 predicted proteins | sample MGYA00519858_ERZ825896 | MGnify/ENA primary metagenome ERZ825896 (study PRJEB31778, sample SAMEA3449214) | human gut metagenome | biome: human gut; feature: human-associated habitat; material: faeces | place: United Kingdom | collected 2010/2012 ...
GAAAAGGTTGCCTTTCAGGAGCCGTACCGGATGCTGCGCTTTGCCGACCGAACGGCACTGAGCGATTACCTTATGGGGAAATATGACACCTCGTGGGGACAGGATACGGCAAGCCCGTTTATCATGGAGAACGACAAGCTCATGGACGGCTGGCGTCCAAATGCTGACGGAGGGGCATACGCCGACCTTGTACCAAGCGGCGGCGTTGAGGAATACTGCAAGAGCTTCCGTAAACACCAGCCTGAAGGCTGAGGGCTTGCTTTGCGACTACGGCGGTGTCTGTTGAAAAAAGCTGTCCTGGGTTCAAAACTCATAATTGTTCACTTGAAAGGTTATGGAGGAGTGCCGGTGGTGGTAATCCTCCTGCTTTTTTGTACAGAGGGAACGGGTGAGAAGCAAAGAAAATGAGAAACCAATTTCCTATGCAGCTAACAGACTTATGTCGTTTTGCTTGGCAAACTGCCACAACGCAGCCGCAATAATTGGCTATTTTCACAAAGAAAATCGGCAATATCGAGGGAGGCAGGCGATTTTAAGGACGGAAAGCAGTTTCACAGAAAACGATTTACAGCATTTTTGGCGTGAATTATAATAAAAATGCCCTGTAGTGATATTGGGACAAAAAAATATGGAGGAAAGTAAGATGAAAAAGGTATTGACCATTCTTTTAGCTGTTTCTTTGTGCATTTCCTCGCTTTATACGGTTGCCTTTGCGGAAGAAGAGATGAGCAACGAGATGATTCCTGTTTGCGTATCCGTACCTGAAGGCTGGGACGCTCCCTGCTGCTGGGCCTGGGCGGATGATGGCACAAACGCTTTTGAGGCATGGCCTGGCGAGCAGCTTGAGCCTTTGGATGATGGGTGGTATTACACTTATGTTCCACGCTTTGTGCAGAACATCATTGTCAATGCCAGTGAGGCCTCTGTCCAGACGGAAGGCATTGCGGTAGAGGCCGGCAAAGCCGTTTGGATCACGGTTGCCGATGACGCGACCGCTTCTGTAAGCTATGAAGCGCAGAGTATGGCAGAGATCCCCGAGTATGTGGAGAAGTTTACAGTACATGCTTATGTGCCGCTGACATGGAAAAGCGTAAATCTTTGGGCATGGTCCGCCCCCGATGGTACCAATGCATTTGCGGCATGGCCCGGTCAGGCTATGGATGAGGGTGAAGACGGCTGGTTCACCGCCAAAGCCCCTACATGGGTGAATTCTGTCATCGTTAACGGCAACGAGGGCACTGTTCAGACAGCCGATATCAGCATTGAGGGCAAGGAGCTCTGGATTACCGTTTATGAGGATCTGAGCTATGAGCTCTCCGACACAGATCCGAACAAAACGGCTGAAAATATTACCGTCCGCGTTCAGGTTCCCTCCGACTGGTCTGCTCCGTGCTGCTGGGCATGGTCTGCGCCGGACGGCACAAATGTATTTTCTTCGTGGCCCGGTGAGGCTCTGACAATGGATGGCGACTGGTATACCATCGAGGTTCCCGGTTGGATTAACTCCGTAATCATTAACGCCAATGAAGGCTCTGTCCAGACCGCTGATCTGTCTGTTGAAGTCGGAAAGGATGTATGGATTGTTGTGTCTGATGCGGAAAATGCAACCGTCAGCTATGAGGAACCTGCCGGCAGCAAAATCGTTGCCGCTGAAAAGGACAATACCGTTCTGATTGTTTGCGTTGCTTTGGCTGTTGCTGCTGCGGCAGCGGTTGCGGTCGTTGTTGTGGTAAAGAAGAAAAAAGCAAAGTAACGGTTGATAACAATAGTGCGGGTATGCGTTTTTGCATCCCCGCACTATGTATTAGAAAGGGGATATTATGAAACGGTTTCTCTCCCTGACGCTGGCGCTGCTGATAGTAATGACCATGGCGGCGTGCGGCGGATCTGGCGGCAAAGCTGCCGATCCGAATACTCTTGTTGTGTGGCACGACAAGGAGGCCGCAGTCATTGAAGCCTTACAGACTTATCTGGATAAGGCACTGCCTGATATCACGGTACGGTTTGAAAAGAAAACCAGCCTGACAGACTCGCTGAAGCTGGTAGGCAATGATCCTTCCTCCGCTCCCGATCTGTTTGTATTTGCCCATGACAAAATAGGCGTTTTTGCCGAAATGGGAATACTTACACCTGTTACAGAGCTGATCTCACAAAGAGAACTGTCCGGTTATCTCCCCATGACGCTGGAGGCTGCGACCTACAACGGCAGCTTGTACCAGCTTCCTCTGTATTTTGAAACGCTGCTGTTTATGTATAATCGACGCTATATGCAGGATGAAGAGGCGCCGACCACCACAGAAGAATTGCTGGCGTATATGAAAGAAAACACCGGGCGCGGTCGCTACGGCTTTGTGGAGCAGCACAGCACCGCCTATTACAGCGCTGCATGGATTCACGGCTTTGGCGGCAGCATTATCGATGCAGACGGCACACCGTTCCCCGATCAGCAGGCAGTCAAGGACGCGTTGGAGTATCATTTGAAATTTGTAGATCTGATGCCTGGGGAAACGGAGTATTCTACGGTGAATACCCTGTTTTTGGAGGGGAAAGCGGACGCAACAATCGGCGGTCCGTGGATGGTTCCCTCTGCCCGTGAAGCGAATATAGACCTCGGCATTGCTTCGATGCCTACCGTAGATAAAACAGGCAGGGCTCTTGCTCCCTACTCCGGCGTGCAGGGGATTCATGTGCTGACCTTCGCGGCACAGAACAAAACGGACGCCGTCCAAAAGCTGCTGCATGCATTGCTGGATCCGGAAGTGGGTGTTGTGCTGGCGCAGGCAAGCGGCTGTGCTCCGGCAAACAGCGCATGCTATGATGACAGCCGTGTATGTGATGATACACTGGTGCAGGCAATGCGCACTACCGCTGAAATTGCCGTTCCCATGCCCAATATCCCCGAAATGGATGTTATGTGGACAGTAGTCGGTAATTTGCTGACAGATGTAAACCTCTCCAAATCGGGGATAGACAAAGCCTTTGCTGCCGCATTGACGCAAGCGAACAGCTTGATCGACGCCATGCATTGAGGAACTTTCTATGAAACGTAAGCTACAAAAGGAGTGGCTCCGCTCCTATTTATGGTCCGGACCGTCCCTCCTGCTGATTGCTTTGGTAGTAGTCTTTCCCATCCTCTATACGTTCTATATCTCTCTGACCAACATGAACGTGTACCACTGGTTTGACTTTACCATTATCGGCTTGGAGAATTATATCCGTGCGCTGTTCGTTTTTGATTCCGGGTTTTTATCGGCACTTCTCGTAACCGTTTTGTGGACGGTGGTCAATATGGTGTTGCAGCTGGTGATTGCCTTTGTGCTGGCAAGCCTTTTGAATATACAGAACTTGCGGTTTCGGAAGCTGTATAAAACACTGCTGATGTTTCCGTGGGCCATGCCCGGCTATGTCTCCATTCTTCTGTGGAAAACCGGCATGTTCAACACACAGTTCGGCTTGCTGAACCAGTGGATGGAAAAGCTGGGGCTGGAGACTATGCGGTGGCTATCCTCGGATGTGTCGGCGTTTATCTGCTGCACGGCTGTCAATCTTTGGCTGGCGCTGCCGTTTATGATTATGATTATGGATGGCGCTATGCAGAGCATAGACAAAAGTTACTTTGAAAGCGCTTTGCTTGATGGTGCCGGATGGGTGCAGCGCACCCGTTATATTACGGTTCCAGCCATTCGTCCCATCATTGCGCCGGCTGTTATTATCACCATCTTCACAACCTTCAAGCAGTTCGATGTGATCTATCTTCTGACACAGCAGGCTGGAGCCAAAACCGGCGCACATGTGCATACTATTTTGACCTATGCCTACGAAAATGCATTCATCAGCAATAACTATGGATACAGCTCTGCCATATCCATCATTATCTTTGTGTTGCTGATTGCATTCTCCGCCCGGTATCGGCTGCAAGAGGAGGGTTCCAGATGAGCCGCAAACAAAAAGAACGCGTTCGCCTTACGGCACTGAATATTTTCTTTATTGTCCTGTGTTTTATTACACTGATTCCTATTCTCTATTCGCTTAGTGTTTCCCTCAACGGACAAAACACATTGCTGAGTTCAGATTTTTCCTTTATCCCCAAGAACTTCTCACTGGAAAACTACCGCCGTGTCCTTTTTGGTGAAGATATTCTCACATGGCTTGGCAACAGCGTTTATCTGGCGGTCGTTACTGTATCCCTGTCACTCTGTGTAGCAATTCCGGCTGCCTACTGTTTTTCACGGCGGCGGTTTCCTGGTCGCAGACCGATTTTGAAGTGCCTTGTGCTGCTCAATTCGTTTCCGGCTGTCCTGTCGATGTTTGCCGTATACCGCCTGCTCCGCCCGATGGGACTTATCAATCACCGAACCGGCCTTATCCTGATCTATACCGGGACCATGGCGGTCTTCAGCCTTTGGAATATCAAGGGCTATTTTGACACGGTACCCGTGGAAATCGAAGAAGCTGCCAGGATGGACGGTGCGAATCCTCTTCAGGTGGTCACGCGAATTGTTTTGCCTTTGGCGAAGCCCAGTATCGTTGTCACAGCTCTGATGGTCCTGATTTATGTGTGGAACGAGTATATCTATGCTACAACCTTTATGACCGGCGAGGAGAACTACACACTGGCTGCCGGACTGTATGCGTTGCAAGCAACGGAAATGAGCGGCAGCTGGCCGGTTTTTGCCGCCGCGTCCATTACCGTATCAATTCCGGTGCTGATCATCTTCTTCCTATGCCAGAAGCACATGACTTCCGGCTTAACGGCCGGCGGAGTGAAAGGATAAGCATGAAAAAAGAAGCTGTTTTACACATCCCCATGTCGCAGTACGCGCATGGACTTGACGAAAAACACATCGTTTTTCGCCTGCGCTGCGCCAAAGGCGATTTGAAGAGCTGCACGCTCTACTATGGAGATACCGCCTGCCGTGTTACTCCCATCGTTTTTACTCCTGTCGCCATGAAGGTGGCAGCGAGCGATTTGTATCATGATTACTGGCAGGTAGTGCTGGATAGTCCCTATAAGCGACTGTATTATTACTTCCATCTGAATGACGGTACCGAGCGGGTCCTGTATTACGGCGATGTATTTACCGATCATCTGGTGGATGACCGTTCGCAGTATTTCAAGCTGCCGTTCAACCACCGGGCAGACATTGCGGTTGTGCCTGACTGGGTCAATGACGCTGTGGTGTACAATATTTTCCCCGACAGCTTTGCCTCAGGGGTCAAACGCATTTCCATTCAGGATCGAGCCATTGACTATCATGGTCAGCCCGTACGCGGCAAATTGGGCGGCACATTGCGGGGTATTGCCGACAATGTTGACTATCTGGAAGAGCTGGGCGTGAACTGCGTATACCTGAATCCCATCTTTGTGGCAGGAGAGTACCACAAATACGATCTTTTGGATTATTTTCACGTTGACCCGTGCTTTGGCGGCGACGAGGCACTGCATCATCTGGTACGTGTGCTTCATGCACGGGGAATCCGCATTTTGATCGACGGCGTGTTCAATCATTGCGGCTGGCATTTTTTCGCCTTTGAAGATGTGGTGGAAAAAGGAGAGGCCTCCTCTTACAGAGACTGGTTCTACGGTTTGAAATTCCCCGTGGTGTGTCCGGACGATCCGGAGGATTATCCGGAATACGAATGCTTCGCCTATGAGCGGATGATGCCAAAGCTGGATACAGCGAACCCTGCTGTGCGAGAGTACTTTTGCGAGGTAGGACGCTATTGGGTGAAGAATTTCCACATCGACGGCTGGCGGCTGGATGTTGCCAGTGAAGTGGACGATGGCTTCTGGCGGGCATTCAGAAAAGCGGTGAAGGAGATTGACCCGGATGTGCTGCTCATCGGCGAAGTATGGGAAAGCGCAGGGCACTGGCTCCAGGGCGACATGTTTGACTCCACCATGAATTACGATTTCCGAAAGCACTGCAATCTGTTTTTTGCGGAGCAATCCATTGATGCATCGGATTTTGCGGGACGTATCACGGATATGCTCATGCGCTATCGGATGCAGATGACTCCGGCGCAGATGAATCTGCTGGACAGCCATGATGTGAGCCGGTTTCTGTCTTTGTGCGGCGGAGACATGAGGCGGTATCGATTGGCCATTCTTTTTATGATGACTTTTGTCGGAATGCCCACGGTTTTTTATGGTGATGAACTGGGTGTTCAAGGTCTTTCAGAAGAAGAATACCGTTGTCCGATGCCGTGGGATAACGAAAATTCGGCTCTGTGTACTTTTTTCAAGGAAGCCATCGCCATGCGCAAAAAACTGGAACCGCTTCGCTGTGGCGATTTCCGCGTGGTATCTGCAGAGCGCGGAAGCGGACTAATCATCTACGCAAGGGAATACTGCAATCAGCGTGTTACCATCTGTATCAATCGCGGAGGCAAAGCCGTTGATTTGGACGAGGAATACGGTAAACTGCATTGGAGCGAAGGACTTGACCACAGGAAACTCTACGATCATGGCTTTGCAGTATTTGTTGACGGTCAATGCTGAATAAATTATACTTAAAATAGTTGTATGATTATTCTGCATGGAGGGCTGTGTCATGGGTATTACGATTAAGGATGTTGCGGCAGCGGCCGGCACCTCTGTTTCTACCGTGTCCAAAGTGATCAATGGGCACTACAGTATTTCAGAGGAAACAGCGGCGCGGGTGCGCAGGGTTATGCAGGAACTCAACTATTATCCAAACGCCAGCGCACAGAGTTTTGCTAGAGGCACGACCAAAACGATTGCGGTTTTAGCAAATTTAGCTCCGAACACGGCCTTTCAGAATCCACATATGTTTGAGATTATTGCGGGTTTAGAGGAGTCTTTGAGCGCCAGAGGGTATCGGCTTCAGCTTCGCGGAGTAGACCCGGCAACTGCATACGAAGTAGCCAAGGAAGTGATTTATCGGCAAAGTGCCGACGCACTAGCCATCCACGTTTCCGTAATAGCATATCCCTTGTCCGGACTGCTTACAAAATCGCACTTTCCTCACATCGTGTTGGGCGCGCCGAATTTTGAAAGCCAGGTGTGTTGGATTGACAACAACAATGTGTACTCCGGAACCGTCGCAGCGGCTTATCTTCTTTCACGGGGATACCGGAAAATTGCATTTATCGGCGGACAGTATTACGACTTTGGGTCGCTGCATCGACTGCAAGGTGTAAAGCAGGAACTCGAAAATGCCGGCCTGCAATTGGAAGATCAGTATATCTGGTTGGGAGAATCCACCCGCGCAGACAGTTTCCTTATGACGATGAAGCTCCTGGATCATAAAATCCTGCCGGACGCCATTATCTGCGCCAACAACTATATTGCCATGGGGTGTGTTGACGCTCTTTGCAGGAAAAACATAAGAATTCCGCAGGATGTCGGCATTGTTGCGTTTGATGACTACCCGCTCTCTCAAGTAATAGAACCTCAGCTCACCATCGTGGATATCAATGTAAGGGACTTAGGCAGGCAAGCTGGTAAGTTGATAATAGACATAATCAAGCATCCCAATAAGCAAATTCAGACATATGTAACGACTTCAAACATTGTGGAGAGAAAATCAACCAGACGTACAAAGCAAACTTAAAACGATGAAAGGAAGAGAGCCAGAAGCCGTAGAGCATAAGTTTTAGGCTGGTGTCAAACGGCATAGGGATAAGCGGTATGCCTCCCCTTCTTGATGAAGACGGTAATCCAATCATAAAACACGCATGAGGTAAAAACTATAAAAAGCAGAATGTCAATCTTGTCCTTTGATCACGATGATCGCCTGGATTAACGAGCATACTTCCCAAAAAAGCAGGAGCAGTGAGTATGTTTTCTTCCAAAAGAATACTGAGCGCCATCACAAACGATCCCCAATGAAGCCCGAGGCTGCGGCAAATGCCGCAGCCTCCTTTGCCAGCATGTAGGGATTCCTGATGCATATCGGGAGAGGTTCTTTCGTCTCCTGATATCACGACTGAGACGCACTTTTTAGATACCCAGCAGCTCCGCTGCGTTGGTATCGGCTTGACCTTAAACGAAGCCTTTTCTATGACACCCTGCTCGTCGATGAGAAAGCTGCTGCGGGCGACGCCTATGGAAACCTTCTCGTAGAGCTGCTTCTCCTGCCAGACCCCATAGGGTTGGATCGCCTGCAGCTCCGGGTCGGAGAGCAGAAGACCGGGCAGATCGTGTTTTGCGTAAATCTTGCGCGGGAGGCCTTCAAGTCCTTGCTGATGCCGATGAAACGGCGTTCAGCTTTTCAAATTCCACGTAGGCTACGGCAAAGGCACCGACCTGCCGGGTACAGCCGGGTGTGGTATCCTTGAGATAGAAATGTGGTTATTTCTCTCTAAAGAGCGAAACAGAGTTTAATAGAATCGATATTCCTACACATACCCACAGAGCCTTGCTCATGGTTGGCATGATATCCATCAAGCCGCCCCAATCTTCATTTAGCACACGCATCGCTCCGTCTGAATAAAACGAACATACGGTCAATGCAGTGAAAGAAATGGCTCCGAATCTAAACCACTTTTCATTCTTATTTTTAAAAGAGTAAATCAAATTGAATCCTGTAAAAATGATCGCAGAAATTCCTAAAAACAGCCACATATATTGTCTCCTTAAATTCTCTTACCCTGCACCCCTATGAGGCAAGGCTCGCAATCGTGTTGCCTGCGGACAGGAACTGCCGATGAGAGGATCGTTCGCAGCCTCTTTACCGATTCTCCGCCAGATATTCCTCTGCATAGTGGACAGCCACCGCGCCGTCCGATACGGCGGTGACCACCTGCCGCAGCGCCTTGGTGCGCACGTCGCCCACGGCGAACACGCCGGGGATGCTGGTGCGGGTGGATTCGTCTGCCACGGCATGGTATTAACCTGAGCCCGGAAACCCTTGATATATCAAGCTTTTTTCGATTTTGACCGCCTGATTTTACGACACTTTTACGACACAAAAGCCGGGCCATGATGGAATTTGTCATAAAAGGAGCAAAAAACATGCGAAAATCGATCATTAAAAATGGCTTGGAATACACCCTTGTGGGGGACTGTTTTCTGCCCAATTTAGCTCTGCCCGAAGAGCATCGTCCCATCGGGAAATGGGGCAGATTGCAACGTGAATTTCTCAAAACGGAGCGTCCGGTCCTGTTCAACAACCTTGTACTCAGCGGTCGGCTCTGGACCTATCTGGCAGACTTGAATGAGCAGGCGCAGGAGCGTTTGTTCCTGATCGTCGAGCAGATGAAGGTGGCCGAGGGTGTGACCGAGGATTTGAAAGCAGCTGACCCAATGGCGTGGGCCGGAGCCATGAACAGCATCCGTAACCGCGCAGAGGAAATCATCCTTCAAGAACTGATCTACGGGGAGGATGCGGTATGAGAATCCTCGAAGAATTCTGGTACGGCAATATCGAGCCGACGGAGTACGACACATCTACCTGCAAGGAGTACAAAAAGCTGCAGGAGCTGATCTGCAGGAACGAAGATAAGCTCAAAGCTGCCATGACGGACGAGCAGAAAGAGTTGTTTGAGAAATACACGGATTGCACCCGTGAGTTCCAGACGATAACAGACTGTCTCATCTTCCAGAACAGCTTCAAACTGGGAGCCAGGATGATGCTGGAAGTCACAGAAGAATAATTGAACATATAGCGCAGCGCCCATCGGTCATTATCCGACCGATGGGCGCTTTTTTGTTTTAAAGTGCGTTCTTGATGTTGTAAAAACGCTATATCAGTGATATAATAAATTTAATCATCTGGTAAAGGAGAGTTGCAGATGCCTTTCAGCTCCGAAATTAAGAATTTCAGATTGTCCTGTCTGATGAATCAAACAGAATTCGGCAACGCTCTCGGCGTTTCGTTTACAACCGTGAACCGTTGGGAAAACGGAAAAGCCCGCCCCAACATCAAGGCAATGAAAGCGTTGAAGCAGTATTGCGCGGAGCATGACCTCCCCTATGAGCCGCTTGAAAAAAGCTGGCGTGAAAACAGAATTCAGGAGGGAGAGGTATGATCGACTTCAGCAATCTTGAAAAATATAGAGAGAATAACCGTATCGAGGCAAAGAAGGCAATGGGAGGTCTGCCTAGAAGCATCTGGGAGACCTATTCAGCGTTTGCCAATACTCTTGGCGGCATCATTTTGTTGGGTGTGGAAGAATGGCCCGACAAGACGCTGCATACGATTGACCTTCCCGATCCTGACAGACTAATCAAGGAATTTTGGGACATCGCCAACAATCCCAATAAGACCAGCGTGAACTTGCTGTCCTCCAAAGATGTGTTCGTGCAGGAAGTAGACGGCAACCATATCGTAGTTATCAATGTGCCCCGTGCCGAGCGTTCCTATCGTCCGGTTTATTTGGATGGGAACCCCCTGTCTACCTATCGCCGCAACGGGGAGGGCGATTACAAATGTACCAAAGAGGAATACCAGGCCATGGTGCGTGATGCGTCCGTCAAGACGCAGGATATGCTGGTTCTGAATGAAATGGATATGAGCGTCTTCAACAAGGAAAGTATCCGCAGCTATCGTCAGCGGATGCGCCTTTCCCGGCCCGGCCATGTGTGGGAAGCTTTGGAGGATGAGGATTTCCTGCTGAAGCTTGGCGCTGTGGGCATCGGCTCCGACGGAAAGAAGCACCCCACCTCTGCTGGACTTCTTATGTTCGGTAACGAGTATGACATTGTGCGGGAGTATAATGCCTATTTCCTTGATTATCAGGAACAGTATGACGCCGATACCCGCTGGACAGATCGCATTATCTCCTCCTCCGGGGATTGGAGCGGCAACGTTTATGACTTCTATTTCCGCGTTTACAACAAGCTGACGCAGGATATCAAAGTGCCCTTCAAAATGGAGGGCGGTGTCCGCGTAGACGATACCTCCGTGCATCAGGCTCTGCGCGAGGCATTGGCCAACTGTCTGGTCAATGCTGACTATTACGGCAGACAGGGATTGGTAGTCATCAAAAAGCGCGATGCCATTACTATGTCCAATCCCGGCAACTTCCGCATTGAGATTGATACCGCAAAGAGCGGCGGCGTGTCTGATCCCCGTAACGGCACTATGCTGAAAATGTTCAACCTGATCGATATTGGTGAGCGCGCAGGCAGCGGCATCCCCAACATCTTCCGTGTGTGGCGTGAACAGGGGTGGACCGCACCGGTGATCTCTGAAAACTTCGATCCTGATCGGATTATGTTGTCGCTAGCATTCAAGAAAAGTGACGATAAAAAAGCGACGATAAAAAGTGACGATAAAAAAGTGACGATAAAATCCGCACGGCAAAAGAATGAAATTATCACATATCTTACAGATCATGTTTCTGCGAAGAATACAGATATTGCTGAACTGCTGGGTGTAAAGAGCACGCGCGTAAAGCAGCTGTTGAAGGAACTCCTGGATGAGGGTGTTGTCGTTGCAGAGGGTAACAATAAGAACCGCGTATACAAATTGAAAAGATAACACAAGGCGGTTCCTGTGAAACCGATTCGCGGGAAAGCAGAAACACCAAATTAAGAGAAGTGTGGTAAACAGACATGGCGATAAAGAAAAATGAGTTATATAGTTCCCTTTGGGCGAGCTGTGATAAACTGAGAGGCGGCATGGACGCCTCTCAGTATAAGGACTATATCCTGACCCTGCTGTTCGTGAAGTATGTCACGGACAAGTTCAAGGGCGTAAAATATGCCGATATCACTGTTCCGGAAGGCGGCAGTTTCGACGATTTGGTTGCCTTGAAGGGCAATAAAAACATCGGCGAAGAAATGGACAAAGTCATTGCCAAGCTGGCAGAAGCCGGGGAGAACAATCTCCGCGGTGTGATCGACAATGCCCATTTTAACGACGAGGCCAAGCTGGGCAGCGGCAAAGAAATGGTGGATAAGCTCACCGGGCTGATCGCTATTTTCCAGCGCGATGAATTCAATTTCAAAAAGAACAAGGCCAGCGGAGACGATATTCTTGGAGACGCCTATGAATATCTGATGCGTCATTTCGCTACGGAAAGCGGCAAAAGCAAGGGCCAGTTCTATACACCGGCCGAAGTCTCCCGTATTCTTGCCAAAGTGATTGGCATCGATAGCATTGAGGAACGGGATGAGGGGTACTCCGTGTATGACCCTGCCTGCGGTTCCGGTTCGCTTCTGATTCGCGCAGCGGATGAAGCTCCCTTTGAGATTGCCATTTGGGGACAGGAAAAGGAAGTAACCACCGCAGGTCTCGCCAAGATGAACCTTGTCCTGCACAACAAGGCTGCCGGTGAGATCAGAGCAGGAAACACATTCTCTTCTCCACACTACTTTGAAGACGGTTCCGATGATGAGGTGCTGAAGCGCTTCGACTTTGCGGTGGCCAATCCCCCGTTTTCTCTGAAAAACTGGACGGATGGTCTTAAGGATTATGGCCGCTTTGATGGCTATGGTGACAGACCGCCGGAGAAGAACGGCGACTTTGCGTGGCTGCTCCATATTTTGAAGTCCTTGAAAAGCACCGGCAAGGCTGCGGTCATTCTTCCTCATGGCGTTCTGTTCCGCGGCAATGCAGAGGCCACCATCCGTAAGGCCATCATCGATAAGGGTTATATCAAAGGCATCATCGGTCTGCCTGCCAACCTGTTTTACGGTACCGGTATCCCTGCCTGTATCATCATTATCGATAAGGCCGATGCCGCCGAGCGCAAGGGTATCTTTATGATTGATGCCAGCCATGACTTCGTTAAGGATGGCAACAAGAACCGCCTTCGTGAGCGGGACATCTATAAAATCGTCACCACATTCAATCAGCAAATCACAGACGATCCCAAGTATGCCCGGTTTGTCCCCAATGACGAGATCAAGAAGAAAAACGAGTATAACCTGAATATCCCCCGTTACATTGACAGCTCCACCCCGGAAGATCTGCAGGACATTGACGCCCATCTGCATGGCGGTATTCCCGCGGTAGATATAGATTCCATGGAGAAGTATTGGGTGCTGTTTCCCGGCTTGAAAAGCAAGTTGTTCTCTCAGATGCGGGAGGGCTATTATCAGCTGAACATTCCCAAAGAGGATATCCGCAATGTGGTCTATAACGACCCTGCGTTTTCTGCCTACGCCGAGCGCATCGACAATGCCTTTGACGCATGGATGCAGATGGTAGATTCCAGCCTTCGGCGCATTGATGAAGATACGGAAGTCAAGCCCTATATCGTCGAGTTGTCGGAGCAGTTGATTGGCTGCTTTGATGGTCTGGAGCTGGTGGATAAGTACGATGTCTACGAGGTGCTGCTTTCCTACTGGTACGAAGTTATGAGCGACGATGTTTATCTTGTGTCGGTGGACGGCTATGGCGCCGCCCGGACATGGGAAAACATCATGGGGGAATACACCTCCGGCAAGAAAAAGGGACAGGAAAGGGTCATTGGCTGGGAGGGTGTTTTGCTGCCCAGGGCACTGATTGAGGCCGTATTCTTTGCCACCGAACGCAAGAAAATCAATGAAGCGCAGGCCATTGCCGAAGAGACCCAGAGCAGACTGGAAGAGTTTGTGGAGGAGCAGACTGCCGATGAGGGATACCTGAAGGACCACTTCAACGACAAGGATAAGGTGGATGCCAAGTCTGTCGCCGCCCGCTTGAAGGTACTGAAAAAGACCGAACCCAAGGGGGAGGAATATGCGGCATTGAAGCGGTTTATGGATTTGACGGATTCCCTTTCCAAGCAGAACAAGGCCGTTAAGGAAATGAACGCCGAATTGGAGGAAAAGGTTCGGGCAAAGTATGCTTTGTTGACCGATGAAGAGATTCTGGATCTGCTGGTGAACCGCAAATGGTACGCTACCATCTTCGAAGGAATCAAAACTCTGTATGTCACCACTTCCCACCAGATGACCAACCGCATTGTGGAATTGGTGGAGCGGTATGAGGATACCCTGCCGGAACTGTCTGCTGCTGTTGCTGAGTATGAGGTCAAGGTCAAGGATCATCTGAAAAGGATGGGATTTGAATGGTAAAGAAGGGATATAAGCAGACGGAAATCGGTGTTATTCCTGAGGATTGGGATTGCCGAGAGATCAATAGCGAGATAAAAGAGATATCTATGGGGCCGTTTGGCTCTGATATTCCCGTATCTAGCTTTACTTCTGAAGGGGTTCCCGTCTTGAACGGGCATAGTGTCTCAAAAGTTAAACTCATTGATACCTTCAAAAATTATGTTTCAGAAGAAAAGGCTAAAACCCTAAAGAAAGCTGTTGCTCAACAAGGAGATATCATCGTAACACACAGAGGGACTATTGGGCAAATATCCTATATCCCCATTGGATCGCGATATAAAAAATATGTAATCTCTCAAAGTCAGTTTCGTGTGCGATTAAACGAGGATTCCGTCAATCCCCATTTTGTGGCTTCCTATTTTCTTTCCCCGAAAGGACAAAGCTTTTTGTTGGAAAAGAAAGGTCATACGGGTGTTCCTGCATTGGCGCAACCGACAACAAACTTTAGAAAGCTGTGTATTCCGCTTCCCTCATTGCCCGAACAAGATCGGATAGTCAATGCGTTTGAGGATATAGACGATTTAATTTCTTCCCTTGAAAAACAGATTTCCAAGAAAAAAGCCATCAAACAGGGTGCAATGCAAGAACTGCTGACTGGCAAGCACCGCCTGCCGGGGTTTTCTGGAGAGTGGGAAACAAGGTCATTACACGAAATATCCAACGAAATGGTTGATGGTCCGTTTGGAAGCAATTTGAAAACAGAGCATTATACAACGGAGCGACAAGTCCGTATTATCCAGCTTAGTAACATTGGCGAAGCTGGTTGGAATAATACGAATGTCAAATATACCACCTTTAGCCATGCTGCTGAATTACAGCGCTGTATTGTCCAACCCGGCTCTATTCTGATTGCCAAAATGATGCCCGCAGGAAGAGCAATTATCTGCCCAGATAATGAAAAAAGTTATATTTTAGGATCTGATGTTGTAAAAGTTGTCCCTAATAGCAGTGTTGATAGCAGATATCTTGTTTATGCAACAAAATCTAGATTTTACTTAGATCAAATTGCAGATGACACTCAAGGAAGCACTCGTGCCAGAACGAGTGTAAGCAAATTAAGAAAAACAGCCATTCTTTTTCCGGAAAAAGATGAGCAAATAGCTGTTGCCGACATTCTGTCCGAAATGGATATGGAAATTGCTGCGCTTGAAGGAAAGATTGCCAAATACCGTCAGATCAAACAAGGTATGATGCAGCAGCTTCTGATGGGGAAGATTAGGCTGGTGTAAAGGAGAGAGAAACAATGGCGTTAGATCTGTATTTAGAAATCGATAAAATAAAGAATATTGACCATTTCGAGTATACGTTTTCTTTTGACAAAGGTATTTATGCGCTTGTGGGCGAAAATGCGGTAGGAAAAAGCACACTAATGTCTGCGATTGCTTCTGTGGTCTATAGGCAAACATTGAAACGTTTAGGTGAATCTGAGCTATGTCCAGAATCTAAAGTTACATTAAAATGTATGGATAAAGAAACTGTATGGAGTTATGACGGAGAAGTATGTAAACTAACGCCTTCCGATTTGGCGATACAGTTTTATGGCATCTATGAGGGCAGTATTTTTACCGGAACAAGATTCGAAGATATGAAGAACCTGGATGATTTGACAAGTGACCAAGAATTTGTTGACAAGCTTGTTCCTGCAACCGATGACTTGAAAGATGCTTTGAGTACTATTTTGCATGGAGAGAAAGGGCATTACAAGAAATTATATAGATTGAAAAATATGGATGTTGCCAGGAAGTATAATCTGGGTAATATGCCATATTTTCTCCAACTTGAAAACGGAAAATATATCAGTAAATATAAAATGAGTTCTGGAGAATGTATGCTAATCTCTTTGCTTAATTTCATCAATTCCTCTGCGTTAAAACCTGAAGAAATCCGCCATCCGCACCACGTTTTATCTGATAAACTTTTTGTATTTATTGACGAAGTTGAACTCGCGTTACATCCCAGCTCTATCGATCGGCTATTAGAATACCTTGAAGGAATGATAGCTAAAAAGGACTTAACGGTTTTGTTCTCGTCGCATTCTTCGGAACTGATTCGAAAGATCCATCCTCGCAAAATTTACTATATGAAAAACGATGCTGGTGAAGCCAAGATTATTTCTCCGTGCTATCCGCAGTATGCGATTCGTAGCCTGTATAATCATGACGGCTATGATTGCACTATCTTGGTCGAAGATAAAGTTGCTGAGCTGATGGTACGAAAACTGATTGCCGATTATAGAACCAGAAATAACCTGTTGATGAATGTTCTTCCCGTAGGTGGTTGGAATAATACACTGGAACTCCAAAAGAATTTTTGTGAGCAAAATATTCTGGGCAGGGATAAGTTTACTTTCTCAATCATTGACGGTGATGTTAAAGAAGCCGTCAACAAACATCCTGAGTATAACGCACTAAAAAAGCTGTTCCTTCCAATAAAGAGTCTGGAAAAATACCTTTATCAAAAAGTTCTTATAGATAAAGATGCTGCCTTTATTACATACTTCGGAAACAGATATTTCACCCTAACTTCTTTTGATGAGATTGTGAAGGGCTGCCGTGGCAATGCCTATGTTATGCAAGATCTAAGCGGTAAGGCTCTGTATGAGTTAATTCTAAAGAAGCTTGCTACGGAGCGAGTTGATGAGGATACCCTTGTCAGAGATTTCAGCGAATATCTGTTTACAAAAGAGAATTTTGCGTCACTCCAGAATAACATCGAGCGATTTATCGATAGCAATTTTGCGAGATGATAGCACAGAGGAGGCGTACCCATGTCTAACATTGGTGACAGCGAGCGCAAAACTCAAAACCGTGTGGTCAAATTCTTTCGGGACAAGCTGCACTATACATATCTGGGCAACCTGCATGACAGCGAAAACCGCAATATCATGCAGGAGCGGCTGCATACCTGGCTGCTGAGACAAGGCTACTCCGAAAAGCTTGCATCCAATGCAGTGGATGCCTTGGTTAAGACCTCCACCAATCTGCAGCAGGGCCTGTACCACGCCAACAAAGAGGTTTACAGTCTGCTGAAATACGGTGCCAAGGTCAAGGAGTCCGTGGAGCAGTCCCCCAAGACAGTTTATTTTATTGACTTTGAAGATGTCAGTAAAAACGACTTCTATATCGCGGAGGAAGTCACCATTGTAAGCAACAACACCAAGCGTCCGGATATCGTTCTTTATGTAAACGGCATCGCCCTTGCGGTGATCGAACTGAAAAAGAGTAGCGTATCCGTGTCCAACGGCATCCGGCAGAATCTGACCAACCAGAAATCGAATTTCATCGAAGATTTCTTTACTACCATTCAGTTCTGTATGGCCGGTAACGACAGTGAGGGCTTGCGCTATGGTACGCTGCTCACTCCAGAGAAGTACTATCTGGAGTGGAAAGATGACGGCTTTTCCGAGCATCAATCAGAACGCGATATTATGGACATTGATGTCGAAGAATATTGCAAGGGTATCCCCAGTAAGCTGGAAAAACAAATTTTTGCGCTGTTTTACAAAAAGCGCTTCCTTGATCTGATCCACAACTTTGTGATTTTTGATAAGGGCATCAAAAAGGTCTGCCGCTATAATCAGTACTACGCTATCAAACGGGCGCAGCATCGTTTGACGGACAAGAAGCGCGGCGGCATCGTTTGGCATACCCAGGGCAGCGGCAAGAGTCTGACGATGGTGTGGCTCTCCAAGTGGATTTTGGAGAATAATCCCAATGCGCGTGTGTTGGTTGTTACGGATCGTGAAGAGCTGGACGAGCAGATTGAAAAGAATTATAAGGGTGTGGATGAAAATATCGTCCGTACCAAGAGCGGAAAGGATCTTCTTGAGCGTCTGAATGCTTTTGATGATCGCCTGCTGTGCTCTCTGGTACATAAATTCGGGAAACGTGGCAGCGACAGTTCGGAAACGGATTACGAAAAATACATTGAAGATCTGAAAAACGCCTTGCCCAAGGATTTTTCTGCAAAGGGCGATATCGTAGTTTTTGTGGATGAGTGTCACCGCACGCAGTCCGGCAAGCTCCACGAGGCCATGAAGGCGATCCTACCAAATGCAATCTTTATCGGTTTTACTGGCACACCGCTTTTGAAGAAAGACAAGAAGACCAGTCTGGAAATCTTCGGCGGATATATCCATACCTACAAGTTTAACGAAGGCGTCCGGGACGGTGTTGTGCTGGATCTGCGATATGAGGCCAGAGATGTGCCGCAGGGCATCACCTCTCAGGCCAGGATCGACACATGGTTTGAGGCAAAAACTGTAGGTCTGGCTCCCAGAGCAAAGGCGAAGCTCAAAGCTTATTGGGGCAACCTGCAAAAGATTTTCTCCTCTCGCTCCCGCTTGGAGCAAATCGCCAATGATATCATCTTTGATTTTGCCACCAAGGCACGACTGATGGATGGAAACGGAAACGCTATCCTTGTGGCCGGTTCTGTGTATTCGGCATGCCGATACTATGAAATTTTCCAAAGCAAGGGTTTCCGGAAATGTGCGATCATTTCTTCTTACACACCGCAAGCCGGAGATTTAAGGACAGATACTGTCAGCGACGAGGAAGAAACCGAAACCTTTGAAAAGTATAACACTTATCTGAAGATGATCGGCGTTGATCCGTCAGAGGACAAAGCGCAGATTGCCAAAAAAGTTGAAGCTTTTGAAACGGAAGCAAAGCGCAAATTTGTGGATGAGCCTGCAAATATGAAGCTGCTGATCGTGGTTGACAAGCTGCTTACCGGTTTCGATGCTCCCAGCTGTACCTACCTCTATATCGACAAGGCAATGCATGACCATGGCCTGTTCCAGGCAATTTGCCGCGTGAACCGTCTGGACGGCGAGAGCAAGGACTTCGGCTATATTGTGGATTACAAGGAACTGTTCGGAGACTTGGCAGATGCCATGAACAAGTATACCGCCGGTGCCTTTGAAAGCTACGATGCCGAGGATGTAGATGGGCTTTTGAAAGACAGGGCAACGGAAGCGAAAAAGTATTTTGTTGATACTTTGGAGGAATTGGACGAGCTTTGCGAAGGTGTTGAATTGCCCAGAGAAGAGCTCAACTATATCCACTATTTCTGTGGTGAAAGTGGCCACGATGAAGATCAGGACGAAGCCTTTGCCCGCATTCGCGAGAAACTGTACAAACTTGTTGGCCGTTTGATTCGCGCTTATGCAGAGTTGAAGCCTCGAATGATGGATTTGGGGTATACCGTTTCCGAGCAAAGTTCATTGGACGATAAGGTCGCATTCTATGTGAACCTGCGTGATATAATTGGCAGAGCCAGCGGCGATTTTATCGATTTGAAAGCCTATGAGCCGGGGATGCGGTATCTGATTGACAACTACATCTGCGCCAGCGAGTCTCAAAAGATCGGCAGTATGGATGACTTCACACTGCTTGATTTCATCATCACGCAGGAGGATAAGTTAAAGAGCGAACACAAAGGCGAACAGGAAAGTGCAGCAGAAACCATTGAGAACAATATCCGCAAAAAGGTTGTTGAACGAATGGTCATCAACCCTGCCTATTATGCAAAAATGTCGGCAATTTTGGAGCAGTTGATACTTGACCGCCGCCGCGGAGTGATTGCCTACGGGCAGCTGCTGGACACATACATGGAACTGGCGAAAAATGTTGCAAAGCCCGAGGAGAATACAAAGTACCCTGAGAGTATTCGTTCCAATGGCGCACTGCGGGCGCTCTATGATAATTGCGGAGAAGATGAGGCGACTGCCTTGAAGCTGCACAAAGCCATTGTCAAGGCGCGGCTCGATGGTTTCCGAAATAATCCGGTTAAGGCAAATAAAATCAAGCGAGCGCTCTATCAACTTTTGAATGACGATAGCGAAGTGGAGCGGATTTATCAAATCGTTGTAGAACAAGAGGAGTACTGATGCAGATAGTTGTTTCCAATATTTCTGTGGAAGTTATCAGAAAAAACATTAAGAATATGCATCTCTCCGTGCTGCCACCGGACGGTAGAGTTCGTGTGTCAGCACCTGTGAGACTGACAGATGAAGCAATCACGATGTTTGTTCGGACAAAACTTGGCTGGATTAAAAAACAGCAGGAGAAGTTTCAACAGCAGCCACGCCAAAGTGAGCGGCAGTATGTTTCTGGAGAATCGCTGTATGTTTGGGGGCGGCAGTACTTTCTGCAGGTCGAGTATAGCTACAAAGGGAATTCTCTTGTGTTCTCGGGTGACAAAGCTATCCTGACAGTCCGTAAGGAAAGCACGGCAAAACAGCGTGAGGCGTTTGTCAACGAATGGTATCGAGAGCAGTTAAAACGAGAGGTTGCCAAATATCTTCCCAAGTGGGAAAAGATTACCGGCCTTTATTGCAGCGGGTGGCAAAGCAAATACATGACCACCAAATGGGGCACTTGCAACACAAATACCCGAAAGATTTGGCTGAATCTGCAGTTGGCGAAGAAGCCAATAGAGTGCCTCGAGTATGTAATCCTGCATGAGCTGGCGCACCTGAAAGTCAAAAATCATGGCCCAGAATTTGTCGCTGTTTTAGATCAGCACATGCCTCAATGGCAGGAGCGCAAGAAACTGTTGAACGAAAGTAAGTTGGATTACATGGATTCCAGTTTCGAGAAATAACAGACGCTGTCTGGAAAAATTGGAATTGAGTTTTTGACGTGGGGAGGGATTTGTATTGAAAAGATTTCGCAGTAATCTATACACAGTGCAAAAGATTGTCTGCGCTGATCGTCAGCATGTCTATGTTGAGAACGAAGATGGATACTCGGCGGCAGTTTCTTCGGTGCAGTTCTGCTGGTTGGCGTACTCGGCAATGACTTCCTTTGCGCTCTTGCCGGAATTGTTGTAGAGCCATGCAATGCCACGGGCGGCTTTGTATTCGTCCAGAGATTTGAACGAGCCCGCTTCTTCCTGTCGGCGGCAATCTAAAAGTGCGTTGCCGATGAAGTGATGGGCATAGGTCAGAAAGTCTGCGCCCTTGTCAGGGTCGTAATTCTGCAAGCACTCCAACATAGCGAGAACTGCGCTGAGCTTGTAATCCAGAAAACGCAAAGGGTCATATCGGTCAATGCCTTCGGTCAGCAGAAAGCGGTACACTCGCTTGTTCAGCCTGGACTCGCAATGGTGGAGGAAGTATGTAAAGTAAGTCAGATCATTTTCACGGACAGCGGAAATGATGTAATCGTTGATGTTCTCCACCTTGGGCGGCGCAGGGTCAAGACGGAAGATGCTCCCTGCCTGCCGCATGGTCATAGCTCCCTTATGTACAGCGGATTTTGCTGTGCTGATAGTTTCATCGGTATTCCAGAAGCGTTCTTCGGACATTCTGCGCACCTCCCTTCAAGAAAGCTTATTTCATGCTCGTTCTTGCTTCTTTGAGCAAGGCATCTTGCGACATCTCCACTTCAAAGCTGCCTTTGGCATACGCATGATCCAAAATCGCACGTTCCAGTTTATCTTTCGCCAACCGCTTCATGGCAGTGGCGGTCTGCTCGTCCAAAGTGCCACGGTGGAGATACTGCGTGATCGTGTTCATGCGGCGGGTATAAATCGCCTTGATGGGGTGATCGTCCGCAAGCTCTCTCTGTTCTCTGCCTTTCAGGTTGCCGATCTGACGGCAGGTGCGTCCGAGTTTGTCCCCCGGCGCAAGACCTCCGCAGTATTTGGTAAGTCTGGCATCGGTGGTCAGGAACCATTTGCCGCAGATAGGACATTTCCTCGGCGCATGACCAACACACAATCCCTCAAACAAATCGGAGCGGAACATTCCTACAAAGGAAACATAGTGCATCCGTTTCACAAGCTGCGGTATACCTTTCTCCGGCATGACAGAGGACACATACTGCATCGTGGTATTGGTCAGCTGCATCCACATCGGATTATCCAATGACAAAGTTGGAGCAGCATTGAAATGTTCCGCAAAGGCTGCTGCATATCCGTCCGGCGTTCGCTTACTGTTGTGGAGCTTATGGGCAAATTCAATCATGCCATGCTTGTAGATCATCAAAGTGCCGCCAAGCTGCGCCAGTTCGCTTATCAGCTTTACAACGCCTACGCCCTTTTGGTACTGTTCATCAAAGGCAGCTCCTACACCGATTTCCTGTGCCGCATTTATGTAGGCAATGGTGTTTTCAATGTATTCATCGGAAAAGATCTGCTGAATATCTTATCCGTTAACAGTGGTTACGCAAGAATTCCCTTCTCGACTGCGGTTCACAGCATATTCCAACCACATACGGATGGAGCCTCCGTAGTCGTAGCGCAGTTTCGCGTTCCGAGAATCGTCCTCGCCGTTCTATGTGGGATGGGTCTGGCACTTGCCGGATGCGTCATGCAGACTGTCACGGGGAATCCGCTGGCCGATCCGGGAATATTGGGCATAAACGCAGGGGCGGGATTTGCCGTTATGCTGTTCCTGACATTTTTCCCTGCGCTGCATATACGTACCATGGCATACCAGCCGATATTTGCCATAGCGGGCGGGCTTTGCACAACGGGACTGCTGTATCTTTTTGCAAAGAGGAACGGAAAACTCCTCCCAATATATTTTCTGTGGGGCGGCATCGGTCTTGCGTCCCTATTTTCTTCGTTTATGCTGATCATGGCCGCGAACATGGACAACAGCAGCTATCAGCTCGTGGCAAGATGGCTGGCAGGAAATATTTGGGGAACGAGCTGGCATCAGGTTCTTGCCCTGTTGCCCTATATGCTCATACTGGTTCCTTTTCTTCTTACAAAGTCGAACATATTGGATATTCTCCTCTTAGGAGAGAATACGGCCATTTCTCTGGGGATAGCCGTAGAGAGGGAGATAAGACTGCTCCTGATTGCATCGGTGGCTCTTACCTCTGCCTGCGTTGCCGTCAGTGGAGGGATCGGTTTTGTGGGACTGGTAGCGCCGCATATGGCACGAAGGCTGATCGGTGGCAGGCACCACGCCCTTATGCCCGCCTCCATGCTGCTGGGGGCACTGTTGTTGCTTTTGGCAGACACGCTGGGACGGTCTGCCTTTCAGCCGAGGGAGATCCCGGTTGGTATCGTGATCTCCGTGCTTTCGGCTCCGTATTTTCTGTTCCTGCTCCGCAGGTATTTTTAAGGGAGGACGTCTATGCTTTCACGTATGCAGGCAAAGGGTTTGTCTGCCGGATATAACGGGGAGGCCGTCTTCAGGGGGCTTGACTTAAAAATCCCTGAAGGCAGCATAACCACCTTGATAGGCTCCAACGGCTCTGGAAAATCCACCATACTGAAGACACTGTGCCGGATCATTTCCCCGGATTCCGGCGCAGTATACCTTGATGGCGAAGCGATCCACGAAATGCCGACAAAGCGTGTTGCCCAGAGACTTGCGCTGCTGCCGCAGGGAGCGCAAGCCCCTGCCGGCATCACAGTCGGCGACCTTGTGGAATACGGGCGTTTTCCTTACAGGTCGGCGCTAAGCGGTCTCGGCGAAAAGGATCGGGAGATCATTCAGTGGGCTCTTGCCAGTACAGGCATGAGTTCCCTTGAACATAGAGAAATGGAGAAGCTTTCGGGAGGCCAACAACAGCGGGCATGGATCGCCATGGCGTTGGCGCAGAAAACCGGATTGCTGTTTCTGGATGAACCCACGACCTATTTGGACATCTCGCACCAACTGGATATATTGTACCTTCTGCGCCGCCTCAACCGGGAAAATGGTGTTACCATCGTAATGGTTCTTCATGATTTAAATCATGCCATCATGTTTTCCGACTATTTGGTGGCGATCAAAGACGGGACACTGCACAGCGCAGGTACGCCGCAAGAGGTTATTACCCAGCAGGCGTTGCGGGAAATCTTTGATGTAGAAGCGGAGGTCATTACACATCCGGTATTAAATGTTCCGGTATGCCTGCCCTTCAGGATAACGGAGCAGAACAAAAAAACAGGAGGTTCAAACACATGAAAAAAGGTTTGCGATCAGTGCTGTTCTCAGTGTTGGTGGGTGCGCTGCTGCTGTGCGCCGGATGCGGCAAATCGGGAGACATCTACACGGCGGGCGTTTATACGGCTTCCGCTGAAGGTTATTCCGGTCCGGTTACCGTAGAGGTAGAGTTTGACGGGAGCAGCATATTGTCTGTACATGTCCTATCTCACAGCGAAACAGTAAATATCTCAGACCGCGCAATAAATGAACTCCCTTCCCGGATCGTGGAGGCGCAGACCTGGGATGTGGATGCCGTTTCATCTGCAACATTTACCAGCGATGCCATTCGTGAAGCGGTCAGAGATTGCCTCGCGCAGGCGGCACTCCGATGAACCATTTGCGTTGCAAAGGGTATTTTGCGGTGATAGAATGGGTTAGATGAAGGGCAAGTCAAAAAATCAGCCATAGATGCTGTTTTAAGTGCTTTTCCAGCGAAGTGCCGCAGGCATTTCGCTGGAGATTCCATATATGGCTGTATGAACTCCCTTCTATGCGCAAAAGAATATCGCGAATCCTCCAAGCAAAGGTATATGTGTTTAGTATAAAATGTGTCACTCTCATTGACAAACTCAATATGCTCAGTTATAATATACCAGCGGTATATACCATCGGTATATCAGGAGGCGTAGGAGATGGAACGAGCGGAAACTCAAAAGAAGATCCTTGAGATTGGAAAAAAAGAATTTCTGGAAAAAGGCTTCAAGGACGCATCTCTGAACCAAATCGTCGCGGAGGCAGGCTTCACGAAGGGTGCCTTCTACGGCTACTACCCGGATAAGACCGCTCTGTTTGAAGATCTTGTGGGTGAGACCGCAAAGGAGCTGCTCACCCGCTTCAAGGCGGCACAGGACGATTATTTTGACCTTGTCCCGGAGGGGAGAGCAAAAGACAGTCTGGAGCTTTCCACCCAACACCTGCACGAGCTTGTCGCGTTCATGTACGACCATTTTGACGAATTCAAGCTGATCCTCTGCCGGGCGGAGGGAACGGGCTACGCGGATTTCATCGAGGTGCTGGTAGAACTGGAGGTCGATCGATCCGAAGAATACTACGCCCTCCTCAGAAAAAACGGTATGCTCTCCGGGAGCATGACTCGTCAGCTTCATCACATGATCACAAGAGCTTACTTTACGGCGGTGTGTGAAACCATCGTCCACGATATGCCGAGAGAGGAAGCCATGAAATACGTCGATGAACTGGCTGTATTTTTCCACTCCGGCTGGAGCGGACTTTTAAGGCTCGAATGAGCCTTAAAAAAATAACTGTCGGTTAGTTGCCTCTAACCGATGCGGCGCATCCTCCAACAAACCTATATATTTTAAGAAAGGAACACGGAATATGAGCAAACAGAAAAAAGAAAAGCAGCCGCCGGTGCTGGGCAGGCTGCTGGAATACGCCGGAGGGCATAAGTGGCTGTCCGTATTGGGCTGCGGGCTGTCCGGCGTTTCGGCGGCGGTCGGCATTTTCCCGTTCGTCTTTGTCTGGTACGCGGCCCGGGGCATTTTGACGCCGGGAGGCGGCGTTTCGGCGGGGCTTGCCCGCTACGGCTGGTACGCGCTGGCGGCAGCGCTTCTGAGCGCGGCTGTGTATTTCGCCGGGCTCATGTGCACGCACCTTGCGGCTTTCCGGGTGGCGACGAATATGCGAAAGGCGGCGGTCGCCCATCTCATTGATCTGCCGCTGGGGTACTTTAACGCTAACCTCACGGGGCGGCTGCGCAAGCAGATCGACGACAACGCGGCGCTGACAGAAACGCTCCTTGCCCATACCATCCCCGACGCGGTGGGCGGGATCGTAACGCCGATACTGGCGGTGGGACTGCTCTTCGTCTTTGACTGGCGCATGGGGCTTGCCTGCCTGATCCCCATGGTCATCGGGCTTGTCTGCCTGATGAGTATGATGACCGGGACGGGCATGAAGTTCTTTGAGGAATACCAGCGGGCAGGAGAGCGCATTTCCGCCGAGGCCACAGAGTATGTCCGGGGTATCCCGGTGGTCAAGGTATTCCAGCAGACGGTTTACTCCTTCAAGAGCTTTCATGCCGCCATCCTCAGCTACC
>ERZ825896.1469-NODE-1469-length-25970-cov-5.131661_pt1 | contig 25970 bp, 34 predicted proteins | sample MGYA00519858_ERZ825896 | MGnify/ENA primary metagenome ERZ825896 (study PRJEB31778, sample SAMEA3449214) | human gut metagenome | biome: human gut; feature: human-associated habitat; material: faeces | place: United Kingdom | collected 2010/2012 ...
ATGTTAAACTAAAAAAACGGTTTTTAAGACTTAAAAAGCCTGCCAAGCCTTTAACCAAAAGGCTTTGACAAGCTAAAAAAATTAATTTATATTTTTATCCTGTTAAAATGATACAACAAATGTTATTTAAAAAAATGAAGTAAATATTTTATTCTACAATATCCATTTCAACTATTTGACATTTTACTTTGATAATGTAAATAAAAGGATTGAATAAAAATATTTCATATGGTATTATCTATAATAGAGGTGTTGTTTTATGGATTTAGCCATTTTAATTATATTAATTGCTTTAGTTATCTTTTTCTTTAAAAAATTTAGTAGTTTTGTCTATTTTATAGCTATTGCAGATATGCTACTTAGGATATTAACGTTTATAAAGTATCAAACAGCGTCTTCTGTACCAGAACTTTATGCATTAATAAATAAGTATATACCGGAAAATATACCTGCTATTATAGGTAAATATACAAATGGTATTATTGAAACAATTATACTATGGTTATACGTTATAATCTTTTGTATATTCTTATTTTATACTATTAGAATATTCTTTAAGAAAAAATAGAAGAGAGTAAATAAAACGCATAAATTTATCCACAATAAAAATAAAGTGGGTGAATTATGAAAAAGTTTTTATTTATCTTTTTTTTCTTTTTATTATTAACTCCTCTAAAAAAAGAAAAATTAGAAACCGTGTTTTATGAAGAAAGTACTTCTTATTATGAATTAGATGTAAGCAAATGCAATGTTACAACAAATAATATATTAGACAAAGTAGATGGCTCTATAATAAAAAAATTGTATCCATATATTGATAAATCATATACAAATATATTGAAATATGATTTGGATTATTATGAAATAAAAAATATAAATAATTTAGATGAATTTATAAATTATTATAAGAAATTATTACAAAAAATCGGTAAAAATAATTTAATTTATGTAATTAATTTTAATGGTGTACCTATAGAAAAGATTATAGTATTTGAGAAATTTAGTAAAATAAATGAAATAATAAAGAGAAATCAATGTATGGTTTTGAAAAATATAGCATAAAAATTGTTAATGTTATATTTTTTTAATATTTATTAAAATTTAATGGTATAATATTCGGTGTAATTGTTTGTGATTTACGGAGGAATGTTGTATGAAGTATATGAAAGTTTTAAGATATGTAATTATAATTTTTTTTCTTACATTTGTATCTTTTAATTATAAAGTATTAGCTGAAAAACAAGATATTGATATAGTATTATTTATTGGTCAATCTAATATGGTGGGAAATGGCTCAATGGATGAAATAGATGGTAATAAAATAGATTTTGATAGTCTTGATGGAAAAATATTTGAATACAAATATAATACTGATTCTTTAGTTGAATACTCCAATGATAATAATCTTCCAGATAGATTAGGAGAATTTAATGCTGTATATAGTGATTCTACTAATTATTATGCACAATCTGAAGAAGGTTCATATACTTTTATGTCTAAATTTGCCAAACAATATGTTAAGAGTACGGGAAGAAATATTGTCATGGTACCTGTTGCTGTTGGTGGTAGAGGGATATTTTATTTTACACCGCAGTATATTGAAAAGGAAAAGATGGAATCAGTTAATGATAATATGATTCATTTTATCGTAAAAAAGTATAATGCTGCCGTAGAAAAGGTAAAGTCATCTGGTAATTATAATATTAAAAATACTTTTTATATAATATATAATGGTGAAAGTGATAGTATACAATTTTCTAGTAGTTATAATAGTTATAAAAAATTTATATCGCGAAATAGTCTTGATTACGAGGCTTTAAATGATGGTGAAGCAGAGTATGGTAGAGAAATTTTATCCATGCATAATTTCTTATTAAATAACACTAATTTAAAGTTTGGTGCAATCGTAAAACCAGGGTTAGATTATGATGATAATACATATTACGATAATCCTCTTTATTTAGTTGATTCTTTTCAAGAAAAGATTGTTAATACAACACCAACTCTTATGTTCGCGACATCAAAGGCTCTAGAATTATCACAAAGAGATGTTGTTAGAGAAAACTTTATTGATGATGTACATCTAAATATGCAAGCTTTAACAAAGGTTGCTGAGGATGCTGCCAAGAATATAATTGAAAGTAAAGATTTGAAAGTTCATTATACCATTAAATATGATTGTAATGGAGGCAGGGGAAAAGTTATTAGTTCTAATCATATTTATGGTATTAGTAAGGAATTAAGTAAAAATACATGTAATATGAAAAATTATATATTCAAAGGTTGGAATTTAGATAAAAATAATAAGTTTATTAAATATATAGATAGGCAAAAAATTAAGAATTTAACAAATAAAGAGGAAGATATAACTTTATATGCTATATGGGAACCTATTAAACATACTATTAAATATAATTGTAATGGTGGAAGAGGCGAAATGAAAGATTCTTTTTATACGTGTGTTAATGATTTTTACTTAAGAGAAAATACTTGTAAATATGATGGTAAAAGATTTTTAGGATGGTCACCAATAAGTACAAGTAATATAGTAAAATATATTGATACGGAAAAAGCAGATAAAATAGACAATGATATAACATTATATGCAGTATGGGAAGATATTTTAGAAAAATATAAAAAAGAAAAATTAAATTTTGACTATTAATAATAATTGGGAATAAATCTTTAAAAAATTACAGATTAATGTTATAATTTACCTGGTAAGTATGGAGGTATTTATATGTATATTACTTTAGGAATTATTGTTTTATTAATTATTGTATTTGTATTTATTTACAATAAACTTGTGTCTTTAAATGTTAGATGCAAAAATGCTTATGCTAGTATTGATAATCAACTAAAAAGAAGGGCTGATTTAATACCAAATTTAGTAGAAGTTACTAAAGGTTATGCTAAGCACGAAAGTGAAACTCTAGAAAGAATAGTTCTTGCTAGAACAAATAGTATTAGTGAACAAGCTAAACAAAGTGAAGAAGTAACTAAGTCATTAAAAAGTTTGCTTGCTGTATCAGAATCTTATCCAGAATTAAAAGCTAATGAGTTATTTAAAAATTTACAGATTGAGCTTACTGGTACGGAAGATAAAATTGCTTATGCTAGACAGTTTTATAATGATAGTGTTCAACACCTTAATACAGCAATTATGACATTTCCAAATAACTTAATAGCTAGTATGTTTAAGTTTAAGGAAAGAGAGTACTTTGAGGTAAGTGAAGAAGATAAAAAGGTGGTAAAAGTTCAATTATGATTTTAATGGATGTTAGAAAAAATAAAAGAAAGACGTTTTTAATTGTTACAGTATTTTTTGTAATAGTTGCTCTTTTTGTTTATTTTTTAAGTTTATGGTTATTTGATGATACAACATTTGCTGTAATTGTAGGTTTATTATTCTCATTTATAACTTCTTTTGTTTCATATTATAATTCAGATAAAATAGTATTATCGCTTAATAAAGCAAGAGAAGCTACTAAAGATGAGTATAGGCAATTAAATGATATATTGGAGGGACTTTGTTTAGCAACCGGTCTTCCAATGCCTAAACTTTATGTTATGGAAGATAGTGCTATGAATGCCTTTGCTACTGGAAGAAATCCAAAACATTCAGTAATATGCGTTACAACAGGTTTATTAAATAGGCTTGATAAATACGAGATAGAAGGAGTTCTTGCTCATGAATTGTCTCATATTAGAAATTATGATATTTTACTTCAAAGCGTCACAGTTGTAATGGTAGGTTTTATTGTAATGTTATCAGATGCATTTTCAAGGGGTTTCTTAAGATCATCTAAGTCAAGGGATGACGATGATAATAAAGGGAATGCTATTTTAATGATTATAGGCCTTGTCTTTATTATTTTAGCTCCTATATTTGCTAAATTAATACAACTTGCAATTTCAAGAAATAGAGAATATTTAGCTGATGCATCAGCAGTTGAAATAACACGAAATAAAGATGGTTTAATTAATGCTTTAAAGAAAATATCTGATGATACAGAGGTATTAAAAGTTTCAAATAAGTCAACTGAATCTCTTTATATTATTAGTCCCATAAAAAGTAAAAATAAACAAAAGGATTCATTATTTAGTACTCATCCAAATACATTAAATAGAATTGAAAGATTACAAAATATACAATAAAACTCTTCATTATAAACTTGAAGAGTTTTATAATACTAAATTAAATATATATACTTATTTAACTTATTTTTGATATATTAATTATTGATTTATGTTATAAGAAAGGAGTATTAATATCTATGAAAAGAAAAATTTTAATTATTATATTTTCGTTTTTAATTATAATTTCTGGCATATTCTTTTACTTATCTAATAATAAAAGAGATTTAAATAATATAATAAAAAATGAACAACCAAATATCAAACAAGATTTAAAAAATGATGATAATAAAATAGAGAACAATTTAGATAAAGATGACAAAGCAAATCTAAATAAAAATAATCTTGTAAGCTATAATGGTTCTCTGAAAATTAAAGATAATGCTTTGGTAAATCAATATGATGAAAAAATCCAACTTAAAGGTGTAAGTACTCATGGTATTCAGTGGTATGGAGAGTTTGCGAATGAATCAAATCTGAAGACATTAAGAGATAAGTGGAACGCTAATCTTTTTAGAGTTGCTATGTATACAAATGAAAATGGTTATATTCAAAATAAAAATTTAAAAGAAAAAGTGAAAGAAATTGTAGATATTGCTATAAAATTAGATATGTATGTTATTATTGATTGGCATATACTAAGTGATAACAATCCTAATATTTATAAAGAAGAGGCAAAAGAGTTTTTTAAAGAAATGAGTGCATTATATAAAAATACTCCAAATGTTATATTTGAAATATGTAATGAGCCAAATGGAAATATTTCATGGGAGAGTGATATAAAACCTTATGCTGAGGAAATAATAAATATAATAAGACAAAATAGCCAAAATGTGATTATTGTAGGTACTGGTACTTGGAGTCAAGATGTAGATAAAGCTAGTTTAAATCCTATAAATGATAATAATACAATGTATGCCCTTCATTTTTATGCTGGTACACATAAGGAAGATCTTAGAAATAAAGCTCAAGAAGCTTTACATAAAATACCCCTTTTTGTAAGTGAATGGGGAGTTAGTGATGCATCAGGAAGTGGTGGCGTATACTTAAATGAAGCTAAAAAATGGATAGAATTTATGAATGAAAATAATTTAAGTTGGGTGAGTTGGTCTTTATCAAATAAAAATGAATCATCAGCTCTTTTACTACCAAATGCCCCTTTTAATGATATATCTGATGTATATTTATCAGAAGCAGGAAAATTTGTTAAACAAAATATGAAGTAATAATTTACTAAATAATAAAAATTTGTTAAAATTATTTTGGTGATTTTTATGATTTATTCATCAATTCATAATGATAAAATAAAATTTTATAAAAATTTGAATATTAAAAAATTTAGAGATGAAAATGGTTTATTTCTTGTAGAAGGAGAGCATTTAGTCGAAGAAGCATCTAAAAGTGGTTTATTAAAGGAAATAATTATTTTAGATGGTAATGACTATGATTATAATGTAAATAAAATATATGTAACATCGAATGTTATGAAAACCATTAGCACGCTAGATTCTCTTCCAAGTATTATTGGCGTATGTGATAAAAATCTTAATAAAGTACTTGGTGATAAAGTTTTAATTCTTGATAATATTCAGGATCCAGGTAATTTAGGAACAATAATAAGGAGTGCAGTTGCTTTTGATATTGACACTATTATTGCCTCTTTGGATACCGTAGATATATTTAATCCTAAAGTTATAAGGGCAAGCCAAGGAATGATATTTCATATTAATTATATTGTTGATAATTTGAGTGAAAGGCTTAAAAACTTAAAGGAAAATAACTATAAAATATTATCGACAAAAGTAACTGGTGGAAAAAGTTTAAAAAGTGTTGAAAAGATGAAAAAATTTGCTATAATAATGGGTAATGAAGGAAATGGTGTCAGTCCTTACCTTCAAGATTTAAGTGATGAATTATTATATATTGATATGAATAATAATTGTGAAAGTTTAAATGTTGCTGTAGCTACAAGTATTATTTTATATGAACTTAGTAAGTAGGTGTAAATATGGATTATGTTTATATTGGAGATATTGTTAATACACATGGTATTAAAGGTGAACTTAGAATTATTTCTGATTTTAAATATAAAAACCAAGTTTTTACACCTCATTTTAATATCTATATAGGTAATAATAAGAAAGAATTTACAATCGATAGTTACAGAGTTCATAAAAATTTTGATATGGTATGTTTAAATGGTTTAAATGATATAAACGATGCACTTATGTATAAAGGTGAAAGTGTTTATGTAAAAAGAAGTGATTTAAATATTGATACATATTTAGATGAAGAATTAATTGGTATGAGTGTTTTAGATGAAGATAAAATATTAGGTCATGTCAAAGAATTATTAAAAAGTAAAGCCTATAATTTACTTGTTGTAACAGATGGTAAAAAAGATTATTTAGTACCAAATATTAAAGAATTTATTTTGAATGTTGATTTAGATAAAAAACAAATTACTATTAATAATATTAAGGGATTGTTTGATGAAGATTGATATATTAACCCTTTTTCCTAAAATGTTTGATGGTTTTATATCTGAATCAATAATTAAAAGAGCAATTGATAAAAAGAAAGTAGAAATTAATATTCATAATATTAGAGATTATACATTAGATGTTCATAATAGAGTAGATGATTATCCATATGGTGGTGGAGAGGGAATGGTTTTAATGCCTGATCCTATTTTTAGAGCCGTTGATGCTTTAAAAGATGATGATAGTTTTATTATTTTATTAACACCCCAAGGACATGTATATAAACAAAAAGACGCATATGAACTTAAGAGTAAAAAACGCTTAATTATTATATGTGGACATTATGAAGGCTTTGATGAAAGAATTAGAAGTCTTGCTGATGTAGAACTTAGTATTGGTGATTATATCTTAACAGGTGGAGAACTTGCTTCTATGGTGATTACCGATAGTATTGTTAGATTAATAGATGGTGTAATTGCTGAAAAATCACATATTAATGATTCTTTTAAAGATAATTTACTTGATTATCCAGTTTATACTAAACCATATGAGTATAGGGGTATGAAAGTACCAGATGTTTTATTATCAGGGCATCATAAAAATATTGATAAATGGAGATATGATGAACAGGTAAAAAGAACTTTAGAACGTAGACCAGATTTATTAGAAAAGGAATGATTGTTATGGCTATTTACAAACTAAATACAAAGAATAAATATGAGGGTAAAGTAACTTATAGTAATACTAATAAAAAACGTGGTTATAAAGTTAAACCTAAAAATAAGATTAAATATGATGGTATTGTTGTTAATGAAATGTTTGTTGTAAAACCATCATTTGTTGAAAAAATAATAAAGAGAAAAGTTAGTTGTAAGTTAGATAGCTATTTACAATACATTATAAAAATGTTAGATGATGAATCTTGTGATGCAAGTAGTACCAATGTTGTGTTATCAGATTTGAATAGATATAAAGAGATGATAAATAATAATTATAAACAGTATTTAGATGAAAAGTATACAGAATTACTTTTAAAGAAAATAGAATTATTAGAATTTGAATTAAAAAAGAAATTGATGCAACTGAATACATATAATTATATTAAATCACAAGACTTTGAAGAAAAAGAAGAAAGAAGAAGAAAGTCAAGATAAATTTGAACTTTTAGTTGCAAATCTATAAAAATTATGTTAAAATTAATATGTTTTAGTGATCCGCTTATCTCAAGTGTAATTGATTATGATCACAAGTTAAGTAGAAAGGACGTATATTTATGAATTTAGTAGAAAAAATTACTAAAAAACAATTAAGAAATGATATTCCTGAATTTAGAGTTGGGGATACAGTAAGAGTTGGTATTAAAATTAATGAAGGTAAGGGAGAGAGAGTTCAAAACTTTGAAGGTATTGTTACATCAATCCAAGGTAGTGGAATTTCTAAAAACTTTACAGTAAGAAAAATGTCTGATAAGATTGGTGTTGAAAGAACTTTACCAATGAATTCACCTAAAATTGATACAGTTACAGTTATTTCAAGAGGTAAAGTAAGACGTGCTAAGCTAAATTATCTTAGAACATTAAAGAGCCAACCAAAAATTAAAGAACGTAGAACTAAATAAGGCTTATAAGAGCCTTTTTTTTCTAGAAAAGGGGATGTTTTTTTGAAACTTATTAAGTCAATTGTTCCATATATTATTATCTTAATAACAGTTATATTAATTAGAACATTTATTGTTACACCGGTATCTGTTGATGGATCATCGATGTATCCTAATTTAAAAGATGGCAATATATTACTATTAAAAAAGTTTGATAAAAGTTATAGTCGATTTGATATTGTTGTTTTAAATTATGGTAAAGACAGATTAGTAAAAAGAATTATAGGGCTTCCAGGTGAGCATGTTGAGTATAGAGATTCTAAACTATATATTAATGGTCAGGAAGTAGAAGAACCAATGATTAATGCGTATACTAGTAATTTTAAATTAGAAAGTATTGGGTATGATAAAATACCAGATGATTATTACTTTGTAGTAGGTGATAATAGGGGAATATCTAAAGATAGTCGTATTATAGGCTTAATTCAAAAAAAAGATATTATAGGTACTACTAGTTTTTCATTATGGCCATTTAAAAAATTAAAGTAAACATAGATTATTTTCTATGTTTTTGTTTGAAAAAATATAAAATATGTTACAATATATATGGTGATACTGATGCAAAAAGAAGATGAAAAAGTATTAGAAAAAACTTATGAATTAAACTTAGATAAGTTTGATGATTTACTGGCTTTTGATGAAATAAAGGAATCAAAAAATGACGAAGATATAAAAAAAGAAAATCAAGAGCCACTAGAAGAAACAAAAGAAATTAATGATATAATCAAAACAAACACAGAAGAAGAAAAAGCAATTGATTTTTCTATCTTTGATAAATTACTCGATGATTTTACAGAAAAAATAGAAATCATAAATGAAGAAAAAAATATTAATAGAATCAGTATAGATTTATCAGAAAATGATTTAACTTTTATAAAGGAAAAAATAAGATATTATGAAGAAAGAATAGAAAATAATTATAGTCTTCAAAATATAGAAAAAGATGAGCAAAATATTTTAGAGTTAAATAATCATTTGAGTAGTGTAAAAGAAATGTATTATCAAATTGAACAAGCTTTTAAGACAAAAGAGTTTAATAGTAAGGAAGAACTATTATCTTTAATAAATAATTGTAAAAAAGAAATTATTACTATGGAAGATATTTTAAATATTGATTATAAACTTAGCAATATAGAAGTTAGATTAATAAATAATGCAATAAATAAACAAGAAAGATTAATAAATAAATTAAAAATTAAAATAAGTCATATAGATGATGAAATAAAAATTAAAAATTCACTAATAGTATTAAAAAAGATGATTTATAATTCTTTTAAAATGTTAACAGGAATATATTTTATGTACGCAAGTGATAATAATTTTATTAGAGTAATGACAGGTTCACTATTTATTTTAAATTCTATAATAGGTATGCGTAAGGCTATTAATGAAAAATTAGATGGTATAAAATATTATAAATATAAGGATTATAGTAAAGATAATAATATTAAAAATATTTGTGATATATTAAATCTTGCCAATGATAATATAATTATTTTACAAAAAGAATTAAAAGAAAATTTTAGTTGTTATAAAGAATATTTTCATGATTATGAAGAAGTATATTTTAGTATTTGTAATATTAAAAAGATTATAGAAAATTCTACAAATAAATTAAATAGTTTATTTGTAAATGCTAGTTAAGGAAATACACCTAAAAATGGATTGTAGAGTAAGATGTAAATGGTGTAATTTAAATAATCCACTTTATATTCATTATCATGATAATGAATGGGGAAAACTTAATTTGCATGATGATTATTTGTTTGAAATGTTGATTCTTGAGTCTTTTCAAGCAGGTTTGTCATGGGAATGTGTATTAAATAAAAGAGAAAATTTTAGATGTGCCTTAGATTCTTTTAATATAGACAAAATAGTTAGATATAATGATGAAAAAATTAATGAATTAATGCATAATTCTATGATAATCAGAAATAAACTTAAAATTAAAGCCATGATAGAAAATGCTAAAATATATAAACATATTCAAAGTGAATTTGGATCATTTCATAAATATTTAAAGACTTTTACGGATGATAAAATAATATATGAATATGATAGAACAACATCTGATTTATCGGATAAAATATCTAATGATTTAAAGAAACGTGGTATGAAATTTGTAGGGTCTACAGTTATCTATTCATATCTTCAAGCAATTGGAATAATATATTCTCATCAAAAAGACTGTTTTATGTATAAAAAAAATAATTAATGTGAATATTATGGTTACTAATAATACTCACTTTTTTTAATTATTCATAAAATAATCATGAAAGGAGAGATAAAATGAATAACAAATACTCTCGTAAGATTGAATGTATTTTAGAAGAAGGAAAAAAATGTAAAGAAAAGTTATGCGTTATAGGCCCAACTGGACCAACAGGTCCACAAGGACCTGCTACTATAACAGTAGGTGTTACAACAACAGGTAATCCTGGAACAGGTGCTAATGTAACTAATGTTGGTACAAATGAAAATGCTATTTTAAACTTTACAATTCCTGCAGGTATGACAGGTGCAACAGGTCCAACCGGGCCTCAAGGTTTACAGGGAATACAAGGTCCAACTGGACCAACCGGCCCAACAGGCCCACAAGGTGCAGCAGGACCACAAGGTGCTATAGGACCACAAGGTGTTGCTGGTCCTCAAGGTTTACAGGGACAGCAAGGTCCAACTGGTCCAACTGGTCCAACAGGGCCAGCGGCGGCTTCAGCCACTAATACTTATGGTCGTAAATATGATACAACAGAAAACAATATCACTTTAGAACAAAATATTGCTCAAGAGATACCTCTTGGGAGCAATGGCCCATCTAACGGTATAACATTAGAAACACAGAATAAATTAACAATACCAACAACAGGAATTTACAAGGTTGATTATTATTTTTCTGGTAGTTCAAGTGCAAATGCCGATATTACTGTAAGTGTAAAACAAAATGACACTTCTATTGGTAGTACAACAATTAGTAAAAATGTAACAGCAAATGTTGATGCGGATTTTGTTGGTAGTACAATTAATTCCTTTACAGCTAATGACAAAATAGGTTTAGCAATAGAATCAAATACTGCAGCAACAATATCACCAGCATCTGATACTAGCGCATATTTAAATATAATTAGATTATCTTAATTTTTAAAGTCTTGAAATTAAATTTTCAAGGCTTTTATTAATAAAAAGATATAATAGTAGATAAATAGTTACTTTTTTTGATATAATTATGGTAGTTAGTAAAGGGTGATATATATGTCAAAAGAAATTATTATAAATATTTTAACAGAGGAAGATGTCTTACAGTCTATTAATGATAATCTTGATATATTACTAAAATATATTCCTGAACTTAGATTTATGATGGGATTTGAGCATAAACATCCACATCATCATCTAGATGTTTGGCATCATACATTGTATGCTTTAAGTTTATCTAAAAATGATTTTGATATAAGAATTGCTTTATTGCTCCATGATATAGGTAAACCTTTTTGTTATCAAGAAGGTGATATAAGACATTTTAAGGGTCATCCTAAAGTATCATCTATGATGGCAAGTGAAATATTATACAGATTATCTTTTGATGATAGTTTTATTCAAGAAATTTGTTATTTAATTAGTAATCATGATAATGTAATAACAGAAGAAGATATTAAAAAGGACTTTGATTTAGAACTCAAAGGATATGAAATACAAAGGTGTGATGCACTAGCTCATCATCCAGATAAACTAGAAAAAAGAATAGAATATTTAAATAAGACAAAGAAATTATTAAATGGATATAAAAATATAAATTGGATGTGAGGCAAAGTATATGAAGGTTTTAAGTTATAATATTTATGGTGTAAAGGATACTAAATATCCTATACCAGAGTTTGATATAAGACAAAAAAATTTATATAAAAATGTAAATAAAATATTAAGTGATGATGAAATTAAAGTATTATGTTTTCAGGAAGTAAATGAAAATAATATGGAATTATTAGAACAGATATTAAGGGAAAATAATTTTATCTGCTTAAATAAATTTCCAATGAAAACAGAATCAATTAATCAATATAATATTGTTGCTGTAAAAAATGATGGTAGTATTAAAGTAATTGATATATTTTGTTTACCACATGGAAAAGATGAAAGTTATAAAGACATTAATGAGCAAAATATAGATTATGATATGAGTGATTATAGAACTACTGTTTTTGTTTTATTCAAGTGTAATAATAAAAGATTTTTAATAGGTAATATCCATACTGATTATATTTCTACTATTGGTAAAATAAAGGGAGTAATAAAGTCTTTAAATTATTTAGATTCCGTAGATGCGGATTTTAAGTTTATAGTTGGTGACATGAATATGGTTTCTCATATGTCAGAGGTATACAATATTTTAAAGGAAAAAACTAATTATACAACTGTATCTAGAAACAAAAACTTTGATATTCTTGATAATTCATGGCATGGTTATGGTACAAAGGAACAAGTAAATGTTGACTTCACTTTTGTGGAAAAAAGTAAGGTAAATTTATATGATTATAAAATAATAAAACAAAGTGATATGATGCAAGAGGGCTCTGATCATAGGCCTATTATAATAAATATAGGGATGTCTAATGAATATTAAAAATATAGTAGTAAAGGACTATTTAACTAAATCGAATTTACCATCCAGTGATTATGTAATTAATCCATATATTGGATGTACACATGGTTGTAAATACTGTTATGCATCATTTATGAAAAGATTTACTGGGCATACTGAAAAATGGGGAGATTTTATCGATATAAAGCATTGTAATAAAAAAATTGATTTAAAAAAAATAAATAATAGAAATGTTTTTTTGTCATCTGTTACGGATTGTTATAACGCTTTAGAAGAACAAAATTTGATAACTAGGAAAATATTAGAACAATTAGTTGATGCTAATTGTAATTTATCAATATCGACTAAATCAAAGTTAATTTTAAGAGATATTGATTTATTAAAGAAAATGAAAAATTTAACGGTCAGCATATCTATTAATACATTAGATGAAGAATTTCAAAATGACATGGATAAAGCAAGTTCTATTAAGGATAGATTGTTAACTTTAAAAAAATTACATGAAAATGGTATTTATACAGTTTTATTCATGTCTCCTATTTTTCCATTTATAACAAATCCTATAGAAATAATTAATATTTCAAGGGATTATGTAGATGAATATTGGTTTGAAAATCTTAATTTAAGAGGAGATTATAAAAATATTATTTTAGATTATATAAAGAATAAGCATAATGAACTTTATTTAGAATATTTAGAAATATATGAAAAAAAGAATAATGACTATTGGAAAAAATTAGCAAGTGAAATTAATAGTTATTGTGATAAAGAGAATATAAAATATATTAATTATTTTTATCATAAAGATTTAGTTGATAAAAAGAAGGAGAAAAAATAGTATGATAAGAGATTTTTTAATAGAGGCAAAGAAAAGTACGTATGCAAATGGGACGGCTGAAAAAATAGAAAGTAGCAGATTAGATTCAAAGGATTATGAGTATAAAAAAGGTAATATGTTATATCATGATACTTATTTTGGTGGAACTAATTTTATTGGAGAAGAAGTAGTTTATATTGATAATAAAATTTATTGGGCTATGAATTATTATGGTGTTACACTTGATGAAAATTTAGGTGAAGAGGCAATGGATAATGCTCTTAGACCAGCGTTAATGCAAGTTGGAGTTTCTGAAAATATTATTCCAGTAAGAGGCCCTAGAGAATATAAAACTGGAGATTTTAAATATACTTTTGAGGTTAGCGGTGATTTAACTAATTTTAGTGGCATAGAAACTATTTATAAGAATGATAAAAAGATATATGAGTTAAAATGTAATGGAGGATTAATAAAATGAATATAGATAGTAGTTTTAATAATTCATTTATATATAGAAAAGCAACCAAAAATGATATAAGTTCGATTGCTAGCTTGGTTGCTGATTTAATTGGAACTTGTAATTTGGATAATAGTAAATCTATTTTAGAAAACGATATTTACGAAATTACTAGTACTATAGATAATTATTATGTATGTGAAATAGATAATAAAGTAGTAGGTGCTTGTGGTCTAAGTGATATAATGAAAAAAGATAATTATAATTTAGGTTTTAATAATATCAGGGAAATATTATATTTAGTTGTTAGTCATGAATATCAAGGAAATGGAATTGGTACAACTCTTTTAAATATGTGTATAAAAAATATAAATGAAGTGGTTTTATATGAAGCATGGGGAGATAATGGTAAATATGTAAATTCAAAATATGTTTTAGAACGATGTGGATTTAAATTAATAAAAGATCTTGGAAATGATTATTATAAAAAACATAATTATTGCTCATTTTGTGTAAATAAAAATAAAACCTGTAATTCATGTTTAGCACAAATATGGGTGAGGGGAAAATAAATTGTAAATAAATTAATAGTTGGAGATTTTTATGAACTTTGATGATGAGATTAATAGATATGGTACGAATAGTTTAAAATATGATTTTAAAAAATGCAAAAATAAACCTGATGATGTATTACCTATGTGGGTTGCAGATATGGATTTTAAATGTTGCGACGAAGTATTAAATGATATGCATAAAAAAATTAACCATGGAATACTTGGATATTCTAAAAATGATGAAGGATACTTTAATTCAATTAGAAACTGGTATTTAAAAAAATTTAATGTAAAATTAAAACAAGAGTGGTTAGTAACAATTCCTGTTGTTGGGGTTGCATTAGCAATATCTACGAAGATACTGACTCAAGAAAATGATTATGTGTTAATAACTAATCCAGTATATTATACATTTTCTAAAATAGTTTTAGATAACAATAGAAAAATTATTAGTAGTGATTTAGTACTTAAAGATGGTCATTATGAAATTGATTTTGAAGATTTTGAAAATAAAATTAAAAAGTATAATGTAAAATTATTTTTGTTGTGTTCTCCTCATAATCCTATTGGTAGAGTGTGGAAAGAATATGAATTGAATAAAATAATAGAAATTTGTAGCAAATATAAAGTATTTATTGTGAGTGATGAAGTACATTGTGATTTTGCTTGGAACTCTCAACATATTTGCTTATTAAAATATGACAATTATAAGGATAATATAATTCTTTGTACATCCCCAACTAAGAGTTTTAATTTGGCAGGGTTACAAATTTCTAATATATTTATCCCAAGTGAATTTATAAGAAAGAAATTTCAAAGAGAATTATGGAATAATGGTTATAGTTTAATAAACATAATGGGGATGGTTGCTTGTGAATCTGCTTATAAAAATGGGGAAAGCTGGTTAAATGAAATAAAAAAATATATATTAGAAAATATAAGGTATACTGATAGATTTTTAAAAGAACGATTGCCAAAAATAAAATTAATATATCCAGAAGGTACATATCTTTTATGGCTTGATTTTAATGAATTAAATTTATCTGATGATGTATTGGAAAGTTTGTTATTAGATAAAGCAAAGATATGGTTAGATGGTGGAAAAAAATTTGGAAAAACAGGAAGTGGGTTTCAAAGATTAAATGTAGCATTACCCCGAAAAAAATTAAAATATGCTTTAGAAAGTCTTGAGAGAACTTTTAAAAATTTTTAGAAAATAAAAGTTACAAGAACAATTAAGTTAAATGATAGGAGTTGTTTAAGATGAAAAAAATTGATAATAAATATATAGAAAAATATGATTTAAATGATTATGTTTGGTATGCGTGTTATGGTTCTAACATTAATATAGACAGGTTAATGATTTATATTAATGGAGATAAAAATGGTAAGTTTGGATATACGAATGGATGTGGTGATAAAACTAGACCATTAGATGCCCAACCTTACATATTTGATTGTCCAATATATTTTGCAAAACATAGTAAAAGATGGAATGGTGGTGTTGCTTTTTTAGATTATGAACATGCTGGAAGTAGTTATGGAAAAATATATAAATTAAAAATGAGTCAATTTAAGGATGTATTAAAACAGGAGCAGGGATCCAAATCATATGATGCTATAATATATGTAGGAGAATATGAGCAATTACCCATTTTTACTTTTACCTCATCACATAAACGTGAAGATTTAGAACTGCCAAGTAAAGAGTATTGCGATGTTATAAAAAGGGGTATATTGGATACATATAGTAATTTAACAGATGATGATGTAGATAAATATTTTGAAAGTATAAACAATCAAAATTAATAATGATTGTAATATAAATGTTTCGAAATAATAAATCAAACAAAGTATTAAAAATTTTACCATGGTATATGGGATTATCATATGGATTACTATTTTATACGCCAATAAGTACATTATTTTTTACGATTGCTAAAAATTTAAGCCCATCACAGATAACAATGTTGGGAACAATTTCTACACTATCATGTATATTTCTTCAACCGTTAATACTAAAAATTATACAAAAAATTAGTAATATATTATCTGTAAGAATTGGTTCAATATTATTATTAATATCAGTACTTTTTATTACATTTGGTAATTTTTATATGATAATGATAGGCTTTATATTAGAAACGGTTGCATTTACTTTTAAAGATATGATAAATATAATACTCAAAAATAATTTGATAAATTCCGAAAAAAGTTGCGAATATATAAAATATAAAAATAAATCTTTTTTAATATACTCAATATCAACGGCTATAATTGCCTTACTAATAAGTTATTTATTTAATTTAAATTATTATATTCCCATGTTTTGTTGCATGTTATGTTGTATTTTAATAATTATTATGTCATTATTTATTGAAGATATTAATATTAAAAATGATCAAAGAAAAAAAGATAGTAAGTTTAACAGAAAAATATTAAAAAATAAAATAGTGTTAAGTATAATTTTATCTTTTGGGTTAATTAGAACATGTATAGCCTTAGGATTTAATAATTCTGAACTGTTTATTCAGCAGGAATTAAAAAATTTTTTTGATATTACTAAAATTGCATATTATTTTAGTTTAATAGTGTTTGTTTCCAGAATAGCAAGAATATTATCTAATATATTTTTAAATAAAATATATATGAAATTTCAAAAAAAATTATTATATGTTTTACCAATGTTTTTGATGTTTTCATTTGTAATACTTATATTTAGTCATTACTTGATTGATAATTTAGTTGTCAAATTTTCAATTATGTGTTTTGGATATTCAATTATTGTTTCATTAATAGATTTTTTTAATTCTGTTGTTCAAGATGTATTATTGGATGAAACAAGATGTGAAGAACAACAAGCAGCATTAACTTATTTATCATTATCATATAAGGTATTTAAAGTTATATTAGGTATTTGTGTATCATTTATATTATTAAAATATTCACTTACATGTGTATTATTGTTTTTGATATTACTAACGTTTATAGGAATGGTTAGTTTTAAAAAAATATATAAAAAATTAGTAAGAAATTAAATTAATTTAATAACAAAATGTTTAAAGAAAACATGAAAAGATAGATTATTGTGTTGAAATCAATAATTGATGATATAGAAAATATGGTATCTTAATAAAAAATGAAAACAAATTTGTTAAAAAAGTCTACAATAGAATTAGGTGAAATGCTTGGAAAATAATTATATAAGCATCAATTATATATTTTGATTTGCAAGTTTTATTTAAATAGGGATGATTGATAGTTATGAAATTAGATGATTTAAATAAGAAATATGATAAATTACAAATAAAATATGGTTCAAAAGACTTAAATTCTATATATAATGGTGGTTGTGATGTAAGTCCAGAAATATGTTTTGTATTTATGAATCCTACTAGAAGAAATATTGCTTCTTCAAAAAACTGGAAAGGTTTGAAGGCTCCATGGATAGGTACTAAAAATATATGGAGTTTATTTTACAAATTAGAATTGTTAGATGAAGATATTTATAATAAAATTACCAATATTAAGGGTAGTGATTGGACAGAAGCGTTTGCAAATGAGGTTTATAATAATGTAAAAAAACATAAATACTTTATTACTAATTTAGGAAAATGTACACAAGTTGATGCAAGAGAATTACCAGATAATATTTATAAAGAGTATTTAGGTTTATTGGAAAAGGAAATAGAAATTATAAATCCTAAAGTTATTGTTTTATTTGGTAATCAAGTAAGTTCTATTGTTTTGAATGAAAAAATATCTGTCTCGCAATGCAGAAAAAAAGTATTTGAAAAGAATATTAATGGAAAAAGATACAATTGTTATTCGGTGTTTTATCCTGTTGGAAATGGGAGATTTAATATAGATAAATCAATAGAGGATATAAAATGGATAATAGAAAATGTATTAGATGAGGAAGTAAAAGATGAAAAAAGTATTGTTTGCAACTGAAAATGAAAGTAAATGTGGAAGATTTAAAAATGCCCTTTTAAAAAATAATATTGAAATTATTACAATTAATGATATAGATAAAAAACAAGATATAATAGAAAATGGCAAAGATGCTATAGAAAATGCTCTTATAAAGGCTAGAGCGTACGCCAAAGTGTGTGATATTCCTGTTTTTGCTATGGATGATAATTTGTATATTGATAATTTACCGAAAGAAAAACAACCTGGAATGTATGTAAGGAGGGTTAATGGAAAAAGACTTACAGATGATGAAATGATTGAGTATTATTCTAATTTAGCCAAGGTTTATGGAGAAAAGGGAAGATTAACTTGTAGATGGGTATATGGTATAGTAATCATAAATAATGGTCATGAGTACACATATACATGGAGTAAAGAAGATTTTTATATAGTAGATAAACCTTCTAATAAAATTAATCCAGGTTATCCTTTAAATACCATATCTATAAATAAAAAATTAAATAAATATTTTACAGATATAACAGAAGATGATAAAAAGAAAATTAAAGAAGATGAAAGTAATGTTATAGAGTTTCTTTGTAAATATTTATAATTAATTTAACTAAAAGATTATAAGGTGTGAAGAAATAATTAAAAATGAGATAATGGCACGATTTACTGCAGGAAGTAGGTGTTTAATGGAAAGCGTTAATTACCAAAAATTAAATAGAAGTATAAGTATGTATCCTATCTTTGCTGGCCTCACATCCAATCTAATATTTTGGATTGCAATAAATACTTTATTTTTAACAACAGTTAAAAACTTATCAGCAGCCCAAATTAATTCAATTGATGCAATAGGTATAATGGGTGGAATTCTTTTTCAGTTTATTTTAATAAAAATAGTAAGAAAAATAGGTAATTTAAATTCTGTTAAATTAGGTGTCATATTTTTATCAACCTTATTTAATACGTTTTCTACTAAATATATTGGATTTTTAGCTGCACAACTATGTTATTCTATTGGCTTTGTATTTAAGCATATGGATAATGTAATATTAATAAAAAATCTAAAATATTTAAATAAATCAAATGAGTATATTAATTATCAAACAAAAGGAAGTACGATTTATGCATTAATGACATTATTAATTTCTATAGTCTCGGGTTTTATGTTTAATGTTAATCCATATATTCCAATGATAATATGTTTAATAGTGAGTTTTATAAATATTATTTTAGCTTTTTTTATTTATGAAGTTCCTATTAACAGTACTGAAGCAAAAATTATTAAAACAAAAGTTAATAAAAAAAGTCTTAGTAAAAAAATAGTTTTAATGATATTACTATATGGGATATTTTATGCTATGATAGGTTGTGGACAGAAAAATAGTAAATTATTTATTCAATTTGATTTACAAACTTTATTTAAATTAGATAAAGTGGCAATATATATGAGCATTTTTATTTTTGCTTCGAGAGTTTCAAGATTACTATCTAATTTATTATTTTTAAAAATGTATAAAAAATATAGCAATAAACTGATATTTATGTTTGAGTTATGACTTGCATTTGCCTTTATTTTTATATTAATTGGACATTTTATTGGCCATATTTATGGTATATATATAATGGTTTTAGGATTTTTAATATTTTTATTTATTAGAGACCCTTTTAATAGTTTTATGAGAAAAATATTATTTGAAAATAGTAATGAGGAAATACATGATAAAATAATTAATTACATTAATTTATCGAGAAAAATTTTTACTTTGTTATATAGTACTATTATTGCTAGTATACTTACAAAGTTAAATTATGTTTATGTTATGACTTTTCTTTTAGTGCTATCAATTTCTTTTATTATTATAATTTATAAGATTTTTAAATTAACAAAGGAGGAAAATAAAAATGTATAGTATACAGCTTGCCGAAAAAAATGACTTAGAAGATTTTCATAAAATAATTGTTTCAAGGTGTAAGTGGCTTGAAAGTAATAAGATAAATCAGTGGAAAACTTTATCATATCCGGTTCGATATAATATACCTTATTTTGAAAAACAAATGGAAGAAAATAAATTATTTGTAGTTAAAACAGGGAACAGTATTTTAGGTGGATTTTTACTTAAGGAAGAAGATTCTAAGTACTGGTCTGATTGCAATAAATTAAAAGCGTATTATATACATCATCTTGCAACAAAAATTGGTGAAAAAGGACTAGGAAAAATAATGATTGCTTTTGCTATTAAAGAAGCAAAGAAAAATAAAAAAGAATATCTAAGATTGGACTGTGTTGCTCATAATCAAAAATTAAATAATTATTATCAAGAGTTAGGATTTGAATATATTGGTAATATCCAAATTAATAACTTGATAGAGAATTTATGGCAAATGAAAATGTAATTGTTTGTTATTAAATTTTAAAAGTTTTGTTGAGCATTGTATTTTGTTAAAGAATTCAATGAGTAAAAAGGAAATTTAAGGATAAAATAAAGGAGATTTTGTATGGATAAACATTATTTAGAATTTTTAGAAGAATTAGTTTATAGTTTAAGAGAATATGAGAATTCATTTTGGAGTGATTGGATGCAAAAAAGTAGTTTGCTTTTTCAGGAAAAGGCTGATTTAAATTATTTCTTTAGTGCATTTGGTGGTATAGGAAGTTTTAATGATAATTGTTTTTCTAGTATTACAACCGAATTAATAACTATTACTTATGAAATAGCAACTTCATTACGTGATAATAGACAAGATAGTATTTTATCTATTATGGATAAGGAGCAAAAAAGATGCACTTCTAATTGCCATTTGGAACATGCAACAGAGTTTGATCAACAATGTTTGGATTATATAAATTATCTTATCAATAATTATAATTTAGAAAATTTACATGTTATAACAGAAAAATATAGAAATGATAAAGATATGAATAATTTAAAAAAATAAAGAAATTGATTTAAATGAATGAAAATAAAATTAAAAAAGGAAACTATTATAATAAAGAAAAATTGAATGAGATGATATAGGTGTTAGAAAAAGAATTTAAAGAAACAATTGTAAATATAAAAGATGAACTTACTAGTACACAAACACATATATTAAATGATGCTAAATAGACTAATTTGTTTATATTTTAAACTAAGCAAAAGAATAAATGATAATTCTAAATTGTAAGATAAGTTTTTCTTATAATAGTTGTAGTGCTTTATTTTGAATATAAATGTAATTACAAATTTTAAAATATTTTATTTCTATTTAATAATAAAAATAATTTTTAGAAAGGAAAGTATTGATGGAAGATAACAAACTAATTATATATAAAAATAGTGAAGGAAATATTATAGTAGATGCTATTTATAAAGATGAAACTTTATGGCTATCACAAAAAGGAATGTCAAAGGTTTTTGAATGTTCCACAGATAATATAAGTTTACACTTGAAACATATATTTGAAGATAAAGAGTTAGATAAAAAATCAGTTACCGAGAAATGCTCGTTAACTGCCGATGATGGAAAAAACTATAACACAACTATTTATAGTTTAGATGCCATAATTGCTGTGGGTTATAGAATTAATTCGAAAAAAGCAACAGAATTTAGAATATGGGCTACAAAAATATTAAAAGAATATATGACCAAAGGCTTTGCTTTAAATGATGAACGTTTTATAAATGGAAATAAATATGATACAAAATATTTTAATGAATTATTAGAACGTATCAAAACAATTAGGGTAAGTGAAAGAATGGCGTATCAAAAAATCACTGATTTATTTATTGCAACAGCAACTGATTACAATCCTAAGTCAGAAGAAGCGTATACTTTCTTTAAAATAGTTCAAAACAAATTGCACTTTGCTATAAGTGGACATACTGCTGCTGAATTAATATATGCAAGAGCAAACTCAGATAAAGAACATATGGGATTAACTAATTGGAAAAATTCTCCTGATGGTTTAATATATAAATATGATGTGGTTGTTGCTAAAAATTATTTAAACGAAGAAGAAATGAATAATTTAAAAGATTTAACAAATATGTTTTTAGTATTTGCGGAAGATGAAGCAAAGCAAAGACATGTAATGACAATGAAAGATTGGATAAATGCAACGGATGATTTATTAAAATTTAGAAGAAAAGAAGTATTAAATAATAGTGGCAGTGTATCCCACAAAGAAGCTGTAGAGAAAGCAGAAAAAGAGTACGAGAAATTTAGAATTATACAAGATCAAAAATATATATCTTCAATGGATGAATTCTACAATAAATATTTAAGTGAAAGTAAAGGTGATGAATAATGAAATCTTATGACAATACAATAAAATATTATGAATTATTAATGTATTATAAAGATATATCTATTTATAAAAAATATTCATTACCTGATGGCTTTCATTTTGAATTTTATAAAGACGGAATATGAATGATTGGATAAATATTCATACTTAGAGTGGAGAATTTTGGGCTATCGAAGAAGGAATAATGATATTTCATGATTTCTATGATACATTCATTCAAGAGTTAAATAAAAGATGTATATTTATAGTGGATGATAAAATAAATATCAATTGATTCTCATGGCATATGCGTAAACCAATGAAGCTGATAGAAGCAGACTTAAAACTAGTAGATTTGGAAGTGAAATAGGAAAGTATGGAATTGACATATATAAATAACGGCAAATATATGGATGAAATAGAAAAATTATATTTAGAAGCTTTTCCAAAAGACGAAAGATTTCCTTTTTGGATACTAGAAGAGTGTTCTAAAGAAAACAATTCTGATTTATATGCATTTATTGATAATGACAAATTTATTGGAATGTGTTATATTGTTAACTGTGTTAATGCATATTATCTTATGTATTTAGCGGTTGAACCAAATTTGAGAAATAAAAATTATGGCTCTAAAATATTAAGTAAGTTAAAGGAAAAATATCAATTATTATTTTTGTCGATTGATGAACCAAATGATAGTATAAGTATTAGACGCAAAAATTTTTATTTAAAGAATGGTTTTTATGATATTAATAGAGTTTATGAAGATACGGGTATTAATTATGAAATATTATGTACTGATGACCGATATGAAATAACTGATAATATTATGAAAATGAGATATACTAATATGACAAATAATTCTAAGATACTTAATGAAATATCAAATACATTTAATGTTAATGGTGTAAATATAAAAATTAAAAATGAAGTAAGTAATATAGATGTCAAATTTAGATAAAAAATAAAGAGGATAATACAGAAAAAAAGTTTATCATCTACGAATATCAATTGGTATAAATCGAATTATGGGAAACTTTCTATAAAGGCTTATAAATAAAAGCTTTCAATCTTATTCCTTTTTACATTTTATAACTGAAAAATGATAATTATTTTAAATAAAATAGAGGTAATAACGACTTATGAAAAACTTTTATATGAATCAATAAATAAGGAGGTAGTAATGAAGAAAATTGGAGATAGATATACTAACAATATTTTTGAGAATATTAAACATATAGATGAATACGGAAATGAATATTGGTATGCTAGGGAACTTTCAAAAGTTTTAGAATATAAAGACTGGAAAAATTTCTTAAAGGTTTTAAATAAAGCAAAAGAGGCTTGTAAAAATTCTGAATTTAATATAGATGAACAACTTGTTGAGGTCAACAAGTTGTCAAAAAGAAATAATAATGCAACTGCTAATATACAAGATTATAAGCTTTCAAGATATATATGTTATTTAATAGTACAAAATGCAGATTCAAGCAAAGAAGTTGTTGCTTTAGGACAAACCTATTTTGCTATTCAAACAAGAAAACAAGAAATAACAGAACAAGAATATGATTCTTTATCAGATGATGAAAAAAGATTTTATCAAAGAAAATTAACAAAACAAGGTAATTATACGTTGCAAAAAGTTGCGTCTTCTATTGGCGTTAAAAATATGGCTGAATTTCATAATGCAGGATATAAAGGATTATATAATGGAGAAACTGCTGATGATATTTTTAAAAGAAAAAAATTACGATATAGAGAAGATATTTTAGATAATATGAATGAAGATGAATTAGTTGCTAATTTATTTAGAATAAATCAAACGAAGCAAAAAATTTTAAAAGATAATGTACAATGTGAGAAAGAAGCAAAAGATCTACATTATGAGGTGGGGAAAAAAGTTAGAAAAGCAATCGCAGATATTGGTGGAATGATGCCTGAAGAAATGACAATACCTAAAAAGAGCTTAAAAGAATTAGAAAAAGAAAAGAAAAAAATAGAAATAAAAGATACAATAAAAACATTAGGAACTATTACAATAAATATAAAATTATATGAAGGAATTATAGGAAACTTAAAAGTAGATGTAATTAGTGCTTAATATTAGAATCTAATATGAGAGGAAGAATTGCAATGGAGCTAGGAAAAATACCACCAAATGATGTAGAATCAGAGCAAGCTGTAATTGGTAGTATGCTTACAGATAAAGAAGCTGTTTCAGCTGCTATTGAAGTTTTAAAACCAGAAGATTTTTATAGAGAAGATAATCGTACAATATTTGAAGCTATATTAAATTTATATGGAAGAAGTGAACCAATAGATATTATTACTTTAAAGTCAGAACTATCTTCAATGGGCAAGTTTGAAGCTGTTGGTGGACTTGAATATATAGCAGAATTACCAGATAAAGTTCCAACCACAGCAAATGTAGAACAATATATAAAAATAGCCTGAAACGATACAAAGTGACAGGCACCATAAATAATAAAAAGGATGTGTTATATGCGACGAATTCAAAATCTGATGGAGCAGTGGCTTTTCATTGGACCTGACAACAGACAAGAGCAGGTGAACTTGCCACATACATGGAATGCAAAAGACGGACAGGACGGAGGAAATGATTACTACAGAGGAACCTGCCACTATGAGAAAACATTTGAAAAACCGGAATTTGATCCGGAGGCAGAGGAAGTATATCTGGAGTTTCTTGGTGTAAATGCAAGCAGTGATGTGACTGTGAACGGAAAAGAACTTGCACATCATGATGGCGGATATTCCACATTCCGCATCAATATCACAGAGGTTTTAGAAGACCGGAATAAACTGGAAGTGACCGTGGACAACTCCGTCAATGGAAAAGTATATCCGCAGAAAGCCGATTTTACGTTCTATGGCGGAATTTACCGCGATGTCCGTTTCCTGATCGTGTCAAAAGAGCATTTTGACTTAGATTACCTCGGAAGTAACGGAATTAAGATCACACCGGAAGTAAAAGAGAACGAAGCGAATGTTCATATCGAAACATTTACCAATACAGAGGAAGCACAGGTAAACGTTCAGATCAAAGATCAGGACGG
>ERZ825896.1474-NODE-1474-length-25917-cov-6.260189_pt1 | contig 25917 bp, 33 predicted proteins | sample MGYA00519858_ERZ825896 | MGnify/ENA primary metagenome ERZ825896 (study PRJEB31778, sample SAMEA3449214) | human gut metagenome | biome: human gut; feature: human-associated habitat; material: faeces | place: United Kingdom | collected 2010/2012 ...
TGGTAATCAGAACCACGCACGGTTCTGCTTTTGTAAATATTATCTTGACAGGGTGCAGAAAACAGAAAAAATAAGAAAATATCAAAAAAAAGGTAGATTTATAGTTTAAAATATTAAAAAAAGGGGGATTTGTATGAAAAGAAAAATATCTTTATTAATTTTAAGTAGTATTGTAGTATTTAATTTTTCTACATCTTTTAGTGTTTCTGCTAGTGAAATTGAAAATACAAACATTGATACTTTATCATGTTCAAATGAGATTGTTACAGAAAATGATAGATTTATTCAAATTGAAGATGATAAAGGAATTACAATTATTGATAAATCTTTATTAGATACAGTTTCTAATGAAAATGAAAATGACAATGAAATTATGTCAAGAATTGCTAGTTACAAAGTTAAAGATAAAAAGTATATAGGACAATATATAGATTATAATAAAGCGTTAAAGACAATATCAGGGAATTCAGGGGTTGAGTTGAATTTAAGTTATAGTAAAAGTGTTGAGGCAAGTGTTTCAACTACATTTGGAGTAAGTAAATCTGATATATCTAGTGAAGTAGGATTTAATGTTAGCAAATCTTATACAGTTAGCTATTCTGGAACTTATACAGTTCCATCAAATGTTAAAAGAGCTACTTTGACAGCATATCCTTTATATGATAAATATGAATATGGAATTTATTTAAGGGGAAAATTAGGACAACCTGATGTTAAAATGAAAACTGGATATGCTTTAAAGCCTATAGGGATTCATTATGAGAAAAAAATAATAAAATAGAAAAAGGAATATTTATTTTATGAAGCTAAAAAAAAATGAATTATTTGGAATTGGCTTAATTGGAATTTTAAGTTTTGTTAATGTATTTTCAATTTATTTAAGTGAATTTATAATTACTAGAAAAGTTGAATATGATGATTTGATGTTGATGTATCAACCATTAGAAATAACATCAATTGCTATAAATTTTTCTTATTTAGGTTTAATTATTTTTATAATATTTTCTTTTGAAAGACTTGTATTCATAATTGTTGTATCGATATCCATAGTACTTCTGGTATTAATCCCAAATAGTGTGCTCAAATAAAAGCCACCTTTTAAAATAAAATTGTCTCGATAAATACTTAATGATAATCTTTTAATAAAACAATCATACATATAAAATCTCATAACAGAATTAAAATCAACATCTTTTTCACGAGAAATATTACGAAGTTTATCTTTTAACGATTGAGCACTTTTAATCATAATACATACCAACCATTTCCATAACTTGCTGATCTATACCCATTTTTTTTGAATACAAAGACAATTTTTTTAAATTCTTATCTTTACAGTGCATATATAATCGAACAGATTTTTTTACTTGTTCAAAATCCATTCTATTTTTTGAACGAATAATATCACAAATTGATCTTTCAAGATCATAGGCTCGTACAATATGTCCATCAGGTGTTTGAACCTCGCATAATCCTAAATCAATAATATTATCCGAAACATAAAATACATTACATTTTTCGTTTAGGCTATTAACATGATACCTTTGTGGTACTGTTACAGTATATTCGTAAGGAAATTCTTCTGTTAAATTAGAAAAATAAAGTGCATTCATATGTGAAAAGATAACTTTTTTATACTTCATTTGGAACATATAATAACTATCCTGAAATACATCTGGTCTTGCATAAATTCCTCTTGATAAAGATTCCAATTCATTATTTTTTTTCATTATCGATAAATATTGACGATCAATATCAAGAAGATCAACCATGCGAGTAGATATCATACCATTATTTTGATTTACAATTTGTCTGATACTATTCAAATATATTTTTCCTTGTTCCTCAGGATATTCTTGAGTTAATAAATTTATTTGTTCAGACATAGCTATTATATCCTTATAGTAATTATCATCAATTTTGTTAATATCAACGATTTCAGTTTTTATAAATGAAATCTTTTCTTTTATTTTTTTTGTAGAAATCGTTAAAGCATCTATACTTTTTACATATTTTTTTACTAAAATACCATCTATTTCATATTTAGAATCTAATTCAAACATACTGAACTCTCCTTTCTTTTACAAATACACTGAAATTATAATATTTTTCAGTGTATTTGTAAAGATATAGCAATAAAATATCCATCGATATTTACAGCTTCTTCAATGGCAACAGTAGCTCCAACACAAAAAATTCTTCTTATTAAAAAAGAAGTGTTTTTCACACTTCCTAAGCATTTTCTTTTTTCATTTTTTTACTTAAATGAATATAGAAACATACATTTAGTATAATACCAACAATTGTCGCAATTGGTGCAGCTAAACCAATATTTGTTAAATTTGCATGAGGTTGAATTGACATATAGTAAGAAAGTGGTAAACGTACAAGAAGTGTTTGAATAAGTCCTTGTACCATGACCCATACCGTTTGATAATGACCGTTAAAATAACCAACCATACTAAATAATATTGCTGTTACAATTGTTTCAATAGCAAATCCTTTTAAATAAGCATAACCTTGTAAAATAACAGCTTTTTCTGTTGTAAAAATACTTGTAAGTAAATCTCCTTTAAATAAAACTAAGATAAAGACAACAACACCAATTATTAAGCCAATACCCATTCCTGTAAACATTGCATGTTTTGCTCTTTTTTCATCACCAGCGCCCACATTTTGGGCAACAAAAGAAGCCATTGATTGCATTAATGAACTTGGTACTAACATGGCAAAGTTAACGATTTTACAAGCAACACCATAACCGGATGATGCTTCTAATCCTAAACGGTTAATAAAAGCACATAAAGCTAAAAATGAAATTTGTGTTAAACATTCTTGAAGCGCTAATGGTAATCCAATTTTTAAAGCTCGAACACAATGTGAATTGATTTTAAAATCATGCTTTGTAATTTTAAATGATAATTTTCTTTTAAATAATAACATTAAAGCAAAAACAACACTGATTGCTTGGGCAAAGACAGTGGCCATGGCAGCTCCTGCTGCATCTAAGTGTAATCCTGCAACAAGAACTAAATCACCAATAATATTAATAACACAGGCAACTGCCACAAATAAAAGAGGTGATTTACTATCGCCTAAACCTCTAAAGATCGCTGATAATAGATTATAAGCAACAATAAAGAAAATACCTGCCCCACAAATTCTTACATAAGTAGCAGTTAAACCAAGTGCTTCTTTAGGTGCTTGCATCAAAGTTGAAATTGGTGATGCTAACGTAATCATAACTACAAATATAATTGCAGAAATAATTGCAAAAACTACCGTTGCTCCTCCTATTAAAGCACCCATCGAATTCATTTTCTTTTCACCAATATATCTTGCAATTAAAACAGTAATTCCCATCGCAAATTGTGTTACCACAAATGTTATCAAGTTTAAAACTTGACTTCCTGTAGAAACTGCTGAAAGTCCTGCTGTTGTTCCAAACCTTCCAACAACAAGTAAATCAACCGCTCCATAGGCCGCTTGTAAAATAAGCGCTCCTAAAACGGGAATCATAAATAATGATAATTTTTTTAAAATACTTCCCTGTGTAAAATCTGATTTAGAGTGATCCATTATTTTTCTCTCCCTTCACACATAACTTCATAAAACTTTTCAATAGTTTGAATCATACAATCTGCTTCATCATTAGAAACATGATTCAAACACAAGGCTAATTTTTGAAAATAATCTTTATTGTATTTTTCAAAAATCATTTTTCCTTCTTTTGTAACGGTCACATAAGTGACACGTCCATCATGTTTAGCTGTTTCTTTTTTTAAATATCCTTTTTCTTCCATTGCATGAATTGTACGTGTAACTCCCGGACGAGGAAGATTTAAAACTTCACTCACATCTGAAACCCTCACTTTTTGATTTTTTTCTTCAAGTTCGATAATCGTTTCTAAATAACGTACATAGGATGGTAAAACTCCTTCAGGAAGTTTAGGCAACATATCTAAAATTCTTTTAGCCATGTAACAGCTATCTAACATTTCTTTTACTTTTTCGCTTTTCATTAATTTCTCCTATTAATTACCAAAGGTAATTATATAATTATAAAAAAGATTGTCAAGAAAAAAGATACTAACAAATTGTCAATATCTTTTAATCGTTATGCTCTATAGCAAACCCAAATAACATCACTTTTAAATCTCCATCTAAAATAGAAGTATTAGTAGCTGGACTATCAATAAAATCCATGTGTTCTGCACGAAATTCTTCGTATAAAATTTCACAAATTGCTTTTAACTTACCTTCCTTATAAACATCTTCTAAAACTTTACAAGCAATTTTATTTCCTTCTAGATAACGTTCATCGCTTTGATTGACTTTCTCCTAAGGTTAAGCTCTATGAATAATCATCCTATCTAAATAACCTAGTCCCGTTGTTTTAATGGTTTGAACAATACTTTCTTTGGTTACTTGACATGTTTACGGATATCTTTGCCTATACCTTTTTCATTACCATATGATTGTCTTATATCAAAATGATGATAACCTAACTTTATATTTTAATTTCAATGTGAATAAAATGTGCATAATGTGCACAACTTGTGAAAATCTATTTTATTGTATGTGCCGTAATAATGGTATAGCTTGTTGCATTAATTGTTATTTTTATAGCACCATTTTCAATATACCAGTTTTTCCCTTTACGATATATCAAACTCTTTTTATCTAAAACTTTATTCTTACAAAATTCTACAACATCTTCTTCAATTCCTAAATTTCTTTTAATTCTTGATATACCTAAATGTGTTGTGTGAATTTTATAAATATTCATTAATAATTCATTCTTATCCATCTTGATGACTCGTCCTTTTTAAAATAGTATCCTATTGCATCCCATTAACATTCCTAAACTTAAATAATGATCTTTTGATATTTGTTTTTTTGTATTCATTAAAATAACAATGACAACAATTAATAGAAATTCTTTCATACACTCACCCAATCTTTTGTTTTCTTTTACTAATCATTAAGGTAATCAAAACAAAGCTTAAGGTAAATCCTAAAACAATAATACCATTAATAATTATTGGTTGTAATGTTTCTAATTTAAAATATTCTAATGTTTTAATAAGTTCATTATTTTGTACAAAATAATACGTTGGTAAAATATGAGCAATCTTTAAAACATAACTTGGCATAAATGACATTGGCACAAAGCATCCACAAAGAAACGATGTTCCTAAAGCAACAACATTGACAATACCTCCAATAGCTTGCTTATTATGGGTAATAGTTCCAATTAAGAATCCTACGGCCAAACTACATATTGAAAAAACAAATGAATTTAAAATATAAGCAATCCCATTCCCACTTAACATAATTTCTTTAAATAAGATAAAACTAATAATCATATAGGCTAACCATACAATAAAAGAAGCAAGACCTAAAGAAGCAAAAATGATCCAATTATATTTACGATATGAAAAACTGCTCATAATTGTTCTTTTACGTACACCCTCTTGATTTAAACTTGCAAGAATCATTGTCATACAATAAACTCCCCCGGCCAGTAAGGCATAGTTTAAGAAATTAAAATAAACATTTACTTGATTCAATTTAGAACTATCTAAGGATGTGTGGAGTTTTACTTTTGTTTTTTGGTTAATCACTTGTTTGACTTTTTGATTTAAAGCTTTACCTTGATAATGCTCTTTATAAAGATTGACTGTCTTTATATATTTTTCAATTAACATTTGGGTAAAAGATGCATTTTCATTACCATTTGATTTATATTCAATCGTTGGATTTTTATCATTTACAAGATCATCACCAAAGTTTTCAGGAATATACACAACATAACTTATATCACGATAAAACAAGGCATCGTCTACTTTTTCTTGATCATTGATGTCGATATCTTTTAATGTCGCTTGTTCTTTTAAATACGAAACAAATCCTTTGGTTATTTCATTGTTTTGATCCTTATTTACAATCAAAATATCTGGTTTTGTTGCCTCATAATGATTCATATTACCAGAAGTTGTATTAAATAATGTAATTGCAAGTAAGATCACTGTATAAAGAATTAAGTTCCCTTTTAATTTATTTAAGATTTTAAAAACGGTACTAAATATAATCATATTGTTCCCTCCTTAAAGTCCTAAAAGAAATAAATAAACATACAATAATAAATACTCCTAAACAACAAATATCTCTGATATATCGATTAAATGTATTGTAATAATATAAAGCATAAAAACCATCGGTAATCAAATTATTAGGATTGATAAGATTAACAATAGGTATATTTTTATCAATAACATATTTTAAAGTAACACCCATCATCCCAGATAGAACCGAGAAAAACATAGAAATCGCAATATTAATTCCTGTTTTTGCTTGTTCAGAAACTCTAAAAACAGAAGCAATAAATATTCCCATCGAAATACCTGCTAAATCACCAACTAAAGAAAGAATGATTATATAAAGCCATTGACTACCAAATTCAACATTTAAACCAAATTTTAAAAAGATTAAAAGAATTGCTAAACCAACAAGGCTTACTAAATAAGAACCTAGTGCTGAAGATAAGACAAGTATTCCTTTTTTATTTGGTGAAACAGAAACTCTTTTCCCTTTAGCGGACATATTCGCCAATTGATTATTAATAGCTGTTAAGCCCAACATCCCACCATACATACAAGCCATGGCAATTAAGGTATAATATTCAATTTGCATATAACTTAAATGACTACTTGATGTGTCTTTTAAAGATACTTCTTGGCTATTGAGCTTTTGAAGAATATCATGTACAATTTGTTGAACATTAAAATTATAGTTTCCTTGTTGTATTTCATCTTCAATTTGTTTCTTTGTTAAATCTTCTATCATCCTCTTATTTTGTTTAATTTCATCCATAACAAATTGCAAGATTGTTTGTTCCATACCATTTTCTTTAATCACAATTTGTGGTTCTTGTTTATTAAAGAGAACATATCCTTCTATTTTATTATCTTCTAAAAGCTGTCCCGCCTCTTTTTTATTTACAAAATGAATACGAAATAACTGATCCTTATTTTTTTTATCAGAAAGCTCTTTAAAGGTTTCTTGATAAATTGTTTGGTTTTGATATTCCTTATTGTCAATAACTGCAATATCAAAAACTTGTAAAGCTTCGTCTTTTTCAATATTTTCAAAAGCCATGTGAAAGAAAATACCTAAAATAATAGGAAAAGCAAACATCCAAAAAATAAGAACTTTATTTTTAAAAAGTATTTTAACTGTATACTTTAGATTATGAATAAACATCAATCCCTCAATTCCTTTCCTGTTAACTTTAAGAAAACGTCATTAAGAGTTGGACCTACACGTTCAATCTTTTCCTCAATATTTGCTTCTTTCTTTAATTCATCACTTGTTCCTTGAGCAATGATCTTTCCTTTATCTAAAATAATAATACGATCGCAAAGTATTTCTACTTCTTCCATATAATGTGTTGTATAAACAATTGTAGCCCCTTGATCTCTTAATTTTTTTATACCATCTAAAATATGATTACGACTTTGTGGATCAACTGCAACAGTTGGTTCATCTAAAAAGATCAGTTTAGGCTTATGAGCAATCCCACAGGCAATGTTTAATCTTCGAAGTAAACCTCCAGAAAGTTGTTTAGGTAAAAACTTTTTAAAATCATTTAATCCTACTAAGTTAATTGCATCATCAACATATTGTTTTCTTTGTTTTTTATCTCGAATATATAAACCACAAAAATAATTGATATTATCATAAACATTCAATTCATCAAAAACAGCTACTTCTTGAAAAATAACTCCTATCTTTGCTTTTAAATCATAAGAATCAGGTTTCATTTCTTTACCAAAAACCTTAATAAATCCTTCTTGATATTTAAGTAATGATAAAATAGAGTTAATAGTTGTACTTTTTCCACAACCATTAGGTCCTAATAATCCTAAAATTTCTCCTTGATAAACATTAAAGGATAAATCATCAATTGCTTTTAAATTTTTATACTCTTTTGTAAGATGTGAAACCTCTATTACTTTTTCCATCATTCTTTTCCTTCCCTATTCTTTATAGCAAGTTGTGCCAAAATTTCTTCTTTTACATTTCCCTTTTCTACTTCATAAAGAAGCATTGAAACATATTGATCCTTTAACAATTCTGCAATTTCTTCATCATTAAATTCAACAGTTTGATTGGCTGCTAAACTAGCAATCCCATTGACATATAACCACATTCTTAAATGAAACTGTTTAGCATCTTCATTTGACATTCCTGTTTGTTTTGAAATTGTTTCAAGGATTGTCTTTGCTGATCCTGTTAAATCAATAAAATCAAATGCTCCTTCATTTATTTTTCGGTTAAACATAATTTTAAATAATTCATGCTCTTCCTTAGCAAAACGAATATAATTGATTCCAATATCCTTGTATTCTAATTGACCTGTTTCACTTTTTAAAACTTCTCGATCAAAAATCTTTACAATTTCATCTATCACATCTTTTTTTAAAACATCCATATTCTCATAAATATAAAAAAGTGGTTGTGTTGAACAGCCTAATTTCTTTGCAATCTTTCTGGCATTTAAAGCATTGAATCCTTCATGGCTAATAATCGAAATACTTGCTTGTAGAATATCTTCTTTTTGTATTTTTCTTTTTGCTGGCATAAAAGCCTCCTTTCTATAACTAATGTTATATATAACTCTTGTTATAATTATAACAATATCTTCTTGTCATTGTAAAGAAAAAAGGATATTTCAAAATATCCTAACCATTTAAATAAGCTGCCTTTAATAAGTTTTGTACAACTTCATTTTCACTTTTATATAATTGTTGTATTGTTCCTTTTTCTATGATTTTTCCATCATTTAAAACAAGAACCTGATGACAAAACTCATGAACCAATGAAAGATCATGGCTAACGAAAAGAATAGCCATATGATATTTATAAACACATTGTTTTAATAATTCGATAATATCTCTTTGAATCACTTGATCGAGACTGCTGGTAATTTCATCACAAATAAGTAATTGGGGTTGTATAATCAATGCTCTAGCAATTGATATTCTTTGTAACTGTCCTCCACTTAATTCATGAGGATATTTTCCCAAACAAGTCTCATCCATACCTACTTGTTCTAATATCTTTTTAATAGCAGTCATCACTTCTTTTTTATTTAAATGATAAAAATAATGATAAGGTTCATAAAGAAACTGTTTGATTTTCATTCGTGGCGAAAAGCTTTCAATTGGATTTTGAAGAATAAGTTGTATATCTTTACGACTCTTTTTAAAATCAACTGTTTTTCCTTGATATAATAAAGAACCTGAAGAAGGTTTTTCAATACCTGAAACAAGTCTTGCAAGGGTACTTTTTCCACATCCACTAACACCAATAATACCAACAACTTCACCTTCATCAATGCTAAAATCAAGATGGTTTAAAACAGCCTTATCGTATTTTTTTGTAAGATCTTTAGCTTCAAATAAACGCATTATTCTTTTCCTTTCATAATAGTGACTTTGTATAGGGATGCTTAGGAGCATTAAAAAGAGTCTCTACATTTCCTTTTTCTACAATTATTCCATCTTTAATAACAACTATTTGATCTGCAATATAACGTGCTACTTGAATATTATGTGTTACAAACACAAAAGTTGTTTGTTTTTTTAGATTTAAAAGATAATCTAAAATTTGTTTTTGAATAACGACATCTAAACTGCTTGTCGGTTCATCAGCCAAAACAAGTGAAGGTTGTAAACATAATACTAAAGCAATCATCACTCTTTGAGCCATTCCTCCTGATAATTCAAAAGGATACTTGTTTAAAATAGTTTCTTCTAGCCCCATTTGTTTTAAATAATGAATAGCTATTTCTCTTGACTGTTTTTTAGAATATTTAAAATGAGTATGTAAACTTTCATAGAAATGTTCTTCAATATTTTGATAATCATCAAAATAAGTTAAAGGATTTTGAAAAATCATGCCTATTTTTTTTCCTCTATAACAATCTAAACCCTTTTCTAATAAATTATCTTCTTCAAATAAAATTTTACCCTCTATAATTTTTGCATCATCACTTAACAATCCCATTGTTGCTTTAAGTAATGTTGATTTCCCACTACCGCTTTGACCGACAATAACTGTAATTTGATTTTTAGGAATCATTAAATCTATATGATGTAAAATTTCTTGTTCATTATAAGTCAATGTTAAATTTTGATAATTTAATATACTCATTTAAGATCAATACCCTTTGTAATCATATAATAGTCAACCGGATGACAAATAACTCCTTTGACCTTAGAGGAAGTAACTGTATTTAAAGGAACATAAGAAACATAAATATTGGCAGCATCATCTAAAATCATTTCACTTGCTTGAATAGCAAGTTGTTGTCTTTGTTTTACATCATAAGTTGTGGAAAATTGTTGAATCAAATTATCAAGATTTGAGTTTTTATAACGTCCTGTATTACTTGAACCCGTTGATAAATAACGTTGTTGAATAAAGATTTCTGGATCACCTGTAGGTGCACTTGAATCATTAGCCGAACATAAATCAAAAGTTCCTGCTGCTTTAATATCATTCACATTTTCAACTTGATTAAGTTTAATTTTAATACCAATCTTTTTTGCTTCACTTTGCATAGATTGCGCAATAATATTTGCATCTGCTGAACCATGATCCGCGCTTTCATAATAATTTAAAATGATTTCTTGTCCATCTTTTTCTCTGATACCATCATTATTCGTATCAACATAGCCCGCTTCATCTAAAAGACGATTGGCTTCTTTTAAATTAAGACTATAGCCATTAGAAACATCTCCATAAGGTAATGCACTTGAATAAAGACCAGTTGCTTCTTTTCCCCCAATCAATTTAACAATACTTTTACGATTTACACTATAAGATAAAGCTTTTCTAATCGTTAAATCACTTAAAAATGTTGTTTCATTATTCATATAAATAACATTTGTACGTGGCCCTAAAACTTCTAAAACCTGATAATCTTTATTATTTCTAAATAATTTTAAACTTGAATAATCTATCGTATTCGCAAGATCAACTTCACCCGATTGTAACGCTAAAACACGTGCATCAGAATCTGCCACTTGACTAAAATGAACATGGTCAAGTTTTGCTTTACCATCGTAATATTTTTTATTTTTGCTTGTATCGATTGTTTTTTCTGAAACAAAATCATCCACCACAAAAGGACCGGTACAAAGAGGATGATTGGCAATATCTTCTTCACTTTGACTTGCATCATAAATAGTAAAGAGTGGTTCACAAAGATTATTTAAGATTGCCCCACTTGATTTATTTAAATAAAGATAAATATCTTGCCCCTTTGCTTCAACATGATTTAAATCAAAATAATCAATCGCTCTTGTATTTTTTTCAAAAGCTCTTTCTAAACATGCTTTGACATTTTCTCCTGTTACTTTTTTACCATTTGAAAAAGTAATAGAATCTTTTAAAGTCAATTTCCAGGTTGTATCATCAATTTGTTCATAGGATTTTGCAAGACATGGTTCTACTTCATATTTTTCATTAAGTTTTAACAATGTTTCTCCTACCCCAATACGACTTAAAACCCAACCATCATAATTATTTGTCGGATCTAAAGATGTTGAAATCCAAAACATAGCAGCATTAAGTGTTTTACTTGATGCATTTTTGTTTGAATTAGAACATCCACATAAAGTTGTTAACATAAATAAACAAAGTAATAATTTTATTTTCTTCATAACTTCTCCTCATAATGTTTAGGATCTAAATAATCCCTTATATCTTCTGATAATAAATTAAAAATTAGCACACAAATAAATAAAACAAGTCCTGGAAAAAACATCATCCAAGGAGCCACTTGCATAAATTGTTTACTTTCATAAAGCATCGCTCCCCATTCAGGTTGTGGTGGTTGACTGGCAAGTCCTAAAAAGCTTAAACCTGCAAGTGAAATCATCATATTTCCAATATCTAAAAAAGCCGTCACAAGTATTTGTGATAAAATATTAGGTAATAGATAACGAATGATTCTTTGAAGTGGTGGGACACCCGACATTTTAGATATCACTAAATAGTTCTTTTTCTTTTCTTGTTTGACAAGAGCAAGAGTCAATCTTGCATATTTTGTCCACCAAATAAGTGCTAAAGCAAATACTGTATTAAAGAGACCTGCCCCGACGATTCCTACTATTGCAATGGCAAAAATCGTATCAGGAAAAGCAAGTAATCCATTAATTATATTATTAAAAAAAGATTCAACTTTATCATTAGACAAGCCTGCAATTAAGCCAACAATCATTCCAATAAAAACAATTAAAAACAACATCAAAAAAGTCAAACCAAAAGAAGTTTTTGCACCACAAAGAATACGACTAAAAACATCTCTTCCTAATTTATCTGTACCAAAAATATGTAAGAAACTTGGTGATTGTAAAGAGAAATCATAATTAACTTTTAAAGGATCATAAGGCGCTAAAAAAGAACCAAATAGAGCAATAAGTAATAATAAAACAGCAAGACCAATCTCAATTTTTAACTTTCTTTTCATTGAAACGCCTCCTTAATCGTGGATTTAATACTTGTTGAAAAATATCAACAAATAGATTAACAAAAACATAGATCAATGCCATATAAATTGCATAAGCTTGAATAATTGGATAATCACGATAACGAATAGCTTCTACAACCATGTTACCTAAACCTTGATATGAAAAAATCGTTTCAATAATTGCTGTTCCACCAAGTAAATGTCCAATAGAAAGACCTAATAAAGAAGAAAGTGTCGTAAAAACATGAGGTAAAACATGTTTTAATAAAATTTCTGATTGTTTCATTCCTCGTGCTTTGAGTCCAATAACATAATCTTGATTTAATTGTTCTAAAATAGCATTTTGAATCATTCTTGTATAAGAACAAATCAGCGGAAAACTTAAACAACAAACAGGTAAAACAAGACCTTTTAAACTACTTCCACTAATAACAGGAAACAATTGAATCTTTACTGAAAAAAGCAAAATTAAAAGAAGTGCTAACCAAAAATTAGGTAAAGATAAACCTAAAAAAGCGATATTTTTTAAAATAGAATTAATCAAACTATGACGATGAGTAGCACTATAAATTCCTAAAGGAATCGAAAAAGCTAAAACAACAACAAATGAAAACATCGCTAATTTTAAAGTATTTGGTAACTTTGATAACATTTGTTGATTCACATCTTGTCCATAATGATAAGAATAACCTAAATCACCATGAACAAAATCATTCAACCAGTCAACATAGCGAACAACAATATTTTTATCGAGACCCATTTCATGTCGTGTTTCATTTAAAACTTCCTCGCTAGGTGTAATTCCTTTAGATAAATAATACATTTCAGCACTATCACTAGGTGCCAGATCCGTCATCACAAAAGTAACAAGCGTTACAAAGAAAAGAACTGAAAATAATGATAAAATTCTTTTCATTATTTAATTGCGTGTATTAAGAATTGACGAATCAATTCTTTTCCTTCCTTTGTTTTTTCTTTAGAAAGTATTTGACTTTCAACTTGTTGAAAACCAATTTCTTTTAGAATTTCTATATCATATCGAGGACGTAAAACATAAGATAACTTTAATTCCTTAGCAATATTATCAATAATAGAAACATCAATACCTTCCATATGTTGATGATCACTATGACCAGCTCTATTATAATCTTGATCTTGATAGTAATAATAATGATTGCCATCAATATTTAAAAGATGTCCTTGTTTTTTTAAAACTCTAACCATCTCTTGATAGGCTTGTACAGGCTTTTCTAAATTCCATGTTACATTACGTGTGATAATCAAATCAAAAATTTCATCTTGAAAAGCTAAATCTTGAACATCCATCTTCTGAAACTCAACATTTGCCTTAAACTTGCGTGCATTGTTTCTAGCCTCTTCTAACATCTTATCACTATAATCAATGCCAATAACTTGGCATCCTAAATTTGTAAGCATAACAGAAAAAAATCCTGGGCCACACCCTAAATCTAACACTTTCATTCCTTTATTTATTTTTAGATAACGATTTATTAATTCTATCCATTTTTCTTGATCATGTAAAAGTTCTTCTTGGTTATCCAAAGAATAACCAAAAGAACGTTGATTCCAATAATCTGCAATTTTATTTAACTGACTTGTCATAAATTCTCCTTTATTTAACAAGATGATATATTTCCTGTAAAGAACATTGATGTTTTAACGCTAATTTTTTAGCACTTTCATATTCTGGATAACATCTTTTTTCACCATCAATTTCTACTTCTTTTACTTGAAGTTTTCCAAGAGGTGTTTCGATTTCTTTAATTTGTCTTTTTAAAACAGTTCTTTGTTCCTTACGATAACGAATACCAATAGTTGTTGTTTGCGTAAAAATCACTTTTTGTAAGAGACCCATCTTTTCTTCATTACAAACGACCGTCAAGCGATAAGCTGGTCTATTTTTTTTCATAAAGATAGAAGTAAAGAAAACATCTAAAGCTCCTTGATCTAAAAGCTGTTCCATTACAAAACCAAGCATTTCTCCACTACAATCATCAATGTTGGTTTCCATGACTATAATTTCGTTTTTTTTTTAATTTCTCCAAGGGATACTTTTAAAACATTTGGAATTACCAAATCTTTTGTACCCGTTCCCCAACCTACTTTTTGAACATTCATAGCAGGCATTGTAGTAAATTCACTCGCAATTTCTGCGATGATTGCAGCACCTGTTGGTGTAACAAGTTCTGTATCTACATCAATTTGTCGAGTGATAGCATTGCTTGCTGCAAAGATTTCAGATGTTGCAGGTACAGGGACAGAAATCATCCCATGTGCACATTCAATAAATCCATAACCATCATTAACGACACTACTATAAATAACATCCGGATTGATTTTACATAATAAAATCGCTGTTCCAATAATATCAACAATAGAGTCAATGGCTCCTACTTCATGAAAATGAACATTTTCTAAAGTTTCATTATGGACTTTGCTTTCAGCTTTGGCAACTCTTAAAAAGATACGTTTAGCAAGATCTTTCGCTTTTTCATCAATTTCACTTTCATCAATAATTTTATTAACATCGAATAAATTACGATGTTCATGATGATGGTGATGAGCGTGTTCATGATGTAAGTGTTCATGCTCATGTTCATGATGATGTTCGTGTTCTAAACGAACATCAACATAAGTTCCTGTAATACCATTTTTCTTTTCTTTAGAAATATGAATATGATACCCATCCACATTTAATTTTTTTAATTCATTAACTAAATAATGAGGATCATCAATCAATTCAGATAACGCTCCTAAAGTCATATTTCCACTGATTCCACTACTACAATCAAAATATAATACTTTCACTATTTCTTTCCTCCTAAACAATTAATGGTATGGGCCATAAATCCTGCCCCAAATCCATTATCAATATTAACAACACTAACTCCACTCGCACAGCTATTAAGCATCGCAAGAAGAGCTGATAATCCATCAAAGTTAGCGCCATACCCAATAGATGTTGGTACAGCAATAACTGGTTTATCAACGAGTCCTCCAACAACGGAAGCAAGGGCCCCTTCCATTCCTGCACAAACAACTAAAACATTTGCCCTTTGAATAGTATCTAAACGATGAAACAAACGATGAATACCGGCAACACCCACATCACTGACAAGTTCAACTTCATTACCTAAAAATTGAGCTGTAAGCATGGCTTCACGAGCAACTGGCAAGTCTGATGTTCCCGCACAAACAACAACAATTTTTCCTTTATTGATTTCTTTTTGATCTTCATCAATATAACAAATGTGCGATAAAGAATCATAAATCATTTGTGGAAATTCTTTTAAGATAGCTTCACTTTTTTCTTGGTCGACACGTGTAATTAAAATAGAATGGATATCATGGTCTAACATATTTTTTACAATCCCAATAATTTGTTCTTTGGTTTTACCAGCACCATAGATTACTTCATGATTTCCTGTTCTTTTTTTTCGATCATAATCAATCGTTGCATAATCTAAAGGCTGTTCAATCAGTTTTTGAGCTTGTTCAATTGTTAGTTCATTATTTTTAACCTTTTGTAGAATTTCTAATGTTTTCAATATCATAACCTCCACTTCTAATTCCTTCTAAATCAAGTGTTACAAATCTAAATCCAAGATTTTTAATATTTTGAATCAATTCTTTATTTTCAATGATTTTCATAAAATCTTGTGGTTCAACTTCAAGACGTGCCACATCTCCATGTACTCTTAAACGTACATGAAGCATTCCTAAATCATGTAAATATTTTTCACCTGTTTCAACAAGTTTTAATTTTTCTAAAGTAAGCTCTGTATTGTAGTCAAAACGAGAAGCCAGACAGGCATTGGATGGTTTATTATAAGTAGCAATACCAAGCTGTTTAGAATAATCTCTAATTTCTTGTTTTGCTAAATTATTATTCGCTAAAGGCGAAATAATACCTAATTCTTCACAAGCTTTTAATCCTGGTCGATACACTTTTTCATCATCTTTATTTTTCCCATCTAAAACATAAGCAAAGTCATGTTCTTTAGCAACGGCAATAACTTTTGACATAATACTTCTTTTACAATGATAACAACGATCTTTATGATTAAAATGAAAAGCTTCTACGTCTAATGGATTGACTGGTAAAACCACATGATTTGAATCTTTTAATTGTTCAAGAGCACCTTCAATGTCTTCTTTTGACATCATTGCTCCTCGACATAAAACAGGTAAAACATTTTCTTTTCCTAATGTTTCAAGAGCTACATGGAATAAAAAGTTGGAATCAACACCCCCACTATAAGCAATCGCAACTTTTCCATAATTTCTTAATTCTTCTTGTAATAATTCTAATTTATTCATATAAATCTCCCTAAACTCCTCTATGACTTCTACTTAAAGGCTTCATTTAACATTGAAAAAAGTTATATTTATTATTTTACTCAAAAAAATATCGTATACATAAGTAGTTTATAGTTTCAACTATAATCGATACTTCATGTATACGATATCCTCTATTTTTCTAATTTTTCAATCATAACAACAAGGTCATCAATATATTCAGATATTGATTTTGATGCAACACCTACGACTTGAGCACTGCATTTAGAAACAGGAATAAAATATTTACGCGCTTCACTTTCTCCAATAGCTTTTGCCATAGCTGGTGTAATTTCACCATACATTGAATTTGCAAAAGCAACTCCAATCGGACCAACAACAATAGAGGCATGTTTAACATTATAAACAACAGCATTTTCCCCCGTTGCAATAATATCAGCACCACCCTTTTTTAGCTGTGTTGTTGCCATACTATTGGTTCCAACACCAATGATGGTATATTCTGGATGTTTTTCTTTTAAAACTTGTATAATATTTTTTCCAATTCCGCCACCTTGTCCATCAATAACAACAATTTCCATTTTCCCTCCTGATATATAATAAACTTCTTGTTTATTTTCGATTTCGTATCTCTATATCTTATTCATGAAAATAATCAGTAATTTCTTGCATATGTTTACTCTGTTGAACATGAAATGGACATCATTTATCACAATGGTGACAAACAATACAATCACTTGCTTTTAAAGCTAAATGATGATAATGATCTGTAGCAAGTTCATCTTTTAAACGAGCAAGATCATAATATTATTAATCAAGGTAGTGTCTAACCCTTTTGAACAAGGATGACAATGTTTATAATAAACAAATTGATTACAATTTTCTAATATTGGAAATATTCTTAAAATTGAATAATCTTTTTCTACATCAGATACTTCTAAATAACGAAGAGTACGTGTTAAATCATCATTTCTAATTCCTGGCAAAACTGTTAAAATAGACAGTTTATCTAAAGCATACTGCATATATTGAGTTTCTGTCAAGGCTTAATGAAATAGTGACTCATCTTCTTCTCAAAGTTTTCCTCCACAAAAGGCTTTCATTACAGTAGTACCTACGCCTTCTTTTTTAAGACAACGATATAAATCCATACGTTCATCAAATTCATCAATGGCGAAGTCTTCAAACTTCAAATCATAAGCCGAATCAATACTAAACATGTCAATATCTAAAACGTGATGAACAAGTTTTAGCAAATGTGATGATAAATCAATATGATAAATAATTGCTTTTTTTAATCTAATATATAATCTAAAGCACCATAATAGGTTTTAAATTCGTTGTCCAACCGTACTCTTCTGATGAATATTCAACACCAAAATGAATTTGTAAGTAAATTTGATTACTTCTTGATTTACTTATTCTAAAGAACCTACCCCTAAACTAATAATATTTATTTCTTCATTTCTATGTAGCAATTTTCTATATTCCGTTATTTTTCAAAATGACCTGCCACATCTTTTAAATATTGAATAATTGATAAATGTTGTGGACATACGCCTTCGCATTGACCACATTCAACACAGTCACTGGCTTTACCAAATGTTTTTGTTAAGTTGTTGTAGTATTCTCCTTGTGGTGTCCATCCTTTTTCTTCTACTTCTTGTAAATCTGCATTATATAATGAGAAGTATTTTGGAATGGCAATATTCATAGGACAACCATCAACACAATAAGCGCATCCTGTACATGGGACAGTAATTGTTGAATTAATGGCAGTAACCGCTTTTTTAATTAAAGCATATTCTTCTTCATTTAATGGTTTAAAATCTTCCATATAACCTAAGTTATCTTCTAATTGTTCCATATTAGACATACCACTTAAAACCATCATGACATTTTCTTGACTTGCTGCAAAACGAATAGCCCAAGAAGGAATTGACATATCCGGATGATATTCTTTAAACATCTTTTCAACTTCTTCTGGTACTTTCGCAAGTGTTCCACCTTTTACAGGTTCCATAACGATAACAGGTTTATGATGTTTTGTAGCTACTTCATAACATTTTCTTGATTGAACGCCAACACTGTCCCAATCAAGATAGTTGATTTGTAGTTGTACAAATTCAAATTCTGGGTGTTCTGTTAGAACTTGATCAAGCAATTCAGGACCATCATGATAAGAAAAACCAATAGTTTTAACTAAACCTTTTGCTTTTTTATCTTGTATCCAGTTAAAGCAATCTAATTCATTATAAACTTCAATACTATGTGTATTAATATCATGTAATAAATAATAATCAAAATATTCTACACCTGTTTTTGAAAGTTGTTCATTAAAGATATGATCACGATCTTCTTTTGTTTTAATAAAACCTGAATGTAATTTTGTTGCAAGTGTATAAGCATCTCTTGGGTAACGTGATACAAGTGCTTCTTTTGCTGCATTTTCACTTGCAAATCCACAATACATCCATGCAGTATCAAAATATGTAAAACCTTTTTCGATAAATGTGTCAACCATCTTTTTTGTTTGTTCAATATCAATTTTTGAAGCATCATTTGGATCTAACGATGGTAAACGCATTAAACCAAAACCTAATTTCTTTTGACTCATTTCCTTTTTCCTCCTATTTATTTTCCTTAAATTAGCCTTCAAGTAAGTATTCTTACCTTTTATTATTTTATCATTCTTGCATAGTTGAGGCAAATACCTCTTTTAAATAGCGCACTATGTCTTTTAAGCATGGAACAGATTAATCATCTATTTCAATAAGTTCATATTCTCTTGAACCATATCCAAGTGCTGAGGCTGCTTCAATGGTATGAATACCATGACGAGATTCAATTCTTTCAATTAAATGGTCTCTTCCCTTATCATTAGAAGCATAAACTAAATCAATACATGCTTGATCAATAGCAATTGGATCCGTTGAAATTAAAATACCAATATCATCCATACATGGATCTTCTGCCACTGCACAACAATCACAATCAACAGACATATTTTTCATAACATTGATATAAACAATGTTTCCTTTAAAATATTCATGAACTGACTTAGCTGCATCCGCCATTGATTCTAAAAACAAATCATGATCAGCTGTCCAAATCTTTTCAGGTTCTCCTGCCCCATGAATATAAGCTTTTCCATAAGATGAAGCACAACCAATTGAAAGTTGTTTTAAAGCTCCGCCATAACCACCCATTGGATGTCCTTTAAAATGAGATAAAACAATCATTCCATCATAGTTTTTCATATCTTTTCCAACATAGTTTTTTTGAATCACTTTTCCTTCAGGAATATCTAGAATCATATCAGGACCTTCTGCATCCATTAAATCTACATCAAAATATTTAGACCATCCATGTTTTTCAATTGTTTTTAAATGTTTTTCAGTTGTATTTCTAGATCCTTCATAAGCTGTATTACACTCCACAACTGTTCCATTTAACTTATCAATAATTGGTCTCCAAAAATCAGGTTTTAAAAAGTTTTGATTTCCTTCTTCCCCTGAATGAAGTTTAACAGCAATCTTTCCTATTAATTCTTTTCCTAATACTTCATACATTTCTAAAACCTTTTCAGGTGTTATTATTCTTGTAAAATAAACTTTTGATTTCATAAGTAATCCTCCTTTCAAACAAACTATAAACCTAAACTTGAGTTTAGAGTCAAGAGGATTTTTAATATTTTTTTAAAGTTTTCGTTCTCTTAAAATACCATCATAATTTTTATCAACACATGTCCCTTTTTCTACAAAACCACGCATTGAATCATAATCTTCCAAAGTTTCGTTTCCACGTAAAGAATCTAATCTTAAATATTCTTTTCCTTTTTACCAGAAGAAGCAAAACGTATCTATGAATATTTAGGGGAAATGTCGCCTGCAAGTTATGCCTTACGTTTTGCTACTGGTTTTGATGGAATGATGATGGTTTTATCAGGAATGAGTGATATGGCACAAATGCAAGATAACTTAAGTTTCATGAAAGATTTTCAACCATTATCTACAAAAGAACAAGAAGCAGTTAAACAAGTCACAGAAATCTTCAAAAGTAAAAACTTTATTCCATGTATTGCTTGTCGTTACTGTATGGAAAAATGTCCAAAGAACATTGCTATTCCAGATTTATTTGCCTGATTAAACGCTAAAAAAGTTTATGGAGATTGGAACAGTGATTACTACTACAGTTAAAAATGCAAAAGCAAGTGAATGTTTAAAATGTGGTTTATGTGAACAAATTTGTCCACAACATTTACATATTAGAGATTTACTTGTAGAAGTTGCTCAAACTTTTAAAAAAATCAAATAACCAAAAAGAGAAATCGTAATGATTTCTCTTTTTTAGATAAGTTTTAAATATTTAAAAGCATTATATAAACCATCTTGATCTACATCATCCGTTACATAACTTGCTATTTGTTTAACTTCATCATTTCCATTACCCATCGCTACAGAAAAACCACACGCCTTAAACATTGGAATATCAACCACACCATCACCAAATGCAATAGCATCTTTAGGATCAACATTTAAATATTTTAATAAAAGATGAATTGAATTTTCTTTATCAAATTCTTTAGCACTCGTTGCTCCATATAAAGCAAGTTCACCTTTACCGCCCCATGTATCAAGCGCCATATCTGAAAATTCTTCTTTAGCATCTAAAAAGTCTTGATAAGATTTTAAAACAAATGCTGTTTTATTAACATCATCTCTAAATAAATTTTCTCCACTTATCATATGTCTTGAAAGTGGTGGTAAAAGTTTATCTGAGTAATCTTCTTCTAATCCATAAATATATTTATATCTTGTTAATCGTGATTTTTCTTCATAACCTTCACTTAAAAACATTCCATCATTACATTCTAAACGGAAAGCTAAATCTCTTTCATTACACCAATTTACAAAATGCGTACATTGTTCTAAAGTTAATGGTTGATGAAAGATTACTTCATTATTGTATTCAACATAACATCCATTTCCATAAATCACACCATCAAAGTTTAAATCCATATCTCTTGCTTCTATTTCACAACGACTACATCCTGTACAAATAATAATCTTGTGTCCATTCTTTTGTGCTTGTTCTACTGCTTTTTTAGCTGAAGCAGGTAATTTTGTTTTATAATCAATTAATGTTCCATCAACATCTAAAAATAAGTATTTCATATTCAATTTCCTTTCCTTATTTTATTTCAATGTATCTAGAAAAGAAAACGTATTCAATAAAATATGACATTAATTTTACAATCTTCCATTTTAATAAAAAACAAAAGGAATCCTTTAGATTCCTCTAGTACATCCTTGAGCCATTTTTTATATTACCGACGAGTCAAAACCATCACTCGTCATCATAGGATGTTTTAAAATATTCATCTATATTATAAATATTTACAGATAAAAAACTATTACTTTATAATCATGTTCATACTATTTTTCTAATTCATTAATAATTATATTTATTTTTTCATTATAAAGGGTAAATAATTCTTCTTTTGCAGATTCTATGTTAGAAATCATTTCTTCTTTTGAAATATCTTTTTCTTCCATCATATCTAAACATTTTGCTACAGTAACTCGATCACTTTCATGAATACTTCCCATCAGCATCCACATACATTCATTCTTATTTTCTTTATTATCCATACAATATCTCCTTATGTTTTATACAAATTAAAATTATTTATTTTCTAAATTTATGTAATATTCTATTAATTTTGGTTGTATTTCAGGATATGTCCATAAATTAGGGAGTTCATTAAATAAAACAATCTTCTCCATTTCACTATGCAAATTTTCTTCAAAAGAATATATATCCGCATAATAAAGCATTCCATAAAGTTCTTCTCCAGTATCATTAACTCTATTTTTCCCAATAACAGAATAAACACAAATTGGCTTTATTTTAAAATCTATTGCACCTGTTTCTTCATATAATTCTCTTTTAGCAGTTTCTAAAATATTTTCATTTTCTTCTCGATGACCACCCGGTATTTCGAAAGTATCCCTTAATTTATGTTTACAAAATACCCACTTATTTTGGTACTTTGAAATAATAACCGCAAACTTTAATAACTGATCTTCGATTTCTTCATAAAATTGTACTTGCATATCTAACTCCTTTTTTTGATTATAGAATATAATAGAAAAATATATTTAATAAATCATGATTATGTTAAATTCTTTTCATGTCACATTTGTGTTGTTGACGTCAAAAGTCTTATCATTCATTGCTCGTTATCTATAATAATAATTGAAGGAGGGGTTAGAAATGAATGAAACATTAATTATTGGTAGAAAAGCTACAAGAAAAAATATTCTCGTTAGTTTTATAGCTTTTATTTTTTATGGACTCATTGGTGGCATAGGAACGGGTGGTTTATTAACATTTTTAACTCCATTAAATCGTTCTATTTGTATTTTTATAGGAATCATTGCTTTCTTTGTTACGATGTTGATTGTTGTTCCTCTTGCAACCATTACTGACTATCTTGAAATTAATCCTATTTTTATAAATTATTATGTTTACAAAGGATACTTTCAAATGCTTTTAGAAACAATAAATCTTATTATTGGAAAGCAAACATATCCTCAAAAACAAATAAATCTAAATGATATTAAAAACATCGAACTTTCATATGAACCTATCTCTATGTTATGGGCTCAAAAAGGTTATAAAATAAAACTATTATTTCATTTAAATAATCAATCAATAATACCTATTTATCCATCTAGACATCCTATAAGAAATAATGATTATGAAAAACTCTTTGTTTTATTAGAAAACAAGTCTATCCCTATTATTGATAAACATCATTTAAGAAATTTCTTAAAAACAAATCCGCTTGCTATAACTAATTATATTGAAAAACTTGAAAAAACTAAATAAAGGTATCTTTTGGAGATACCTTTACTATTTTTTATCTATTATTTTTAGACAATCACTTATAGAATCAACCACATAGGTTGCCTTTTTATTTAAAGACTCTATCCCTTTATCAATGATAAAATTATGTTTATTGATTTCAAACATTGATAAATCATTATAAGAATCACCTACAACATAAAGATCATCTTCTTTTGAATGACATCTAGCTATTAATTCTTTGATAGCATTCTTTTTACTAACACCTTTAGGTAAGATATCGATGTATTGATTATTTCTTTCAATATTAAATGATATATTCTTTAATAATTGTTGGTAAATATCCTCAACAACCTTTAAATCTTTATCAACAATTTCTAAACAAATACCTAACATTTCATATGACAAATTAGCTTTAACCTGATTAAATAAACCATCTTGCCATTTTGGTAAATAAAGTACTCCTTTTTCAAAAGATAAGCTAACACTTATTTGTTGATTAGAATATAAATGGAGTATTTCAAATATATTTGTTAAATCATCATCTTTATTAAAAGAGTGTTTAATAATCGTTTGCTGATTTTTATCTTGTATTAACGCACCATTACATAAAATAACATATTGATATGCTAAATCATAGTGTTGACTAAAAAAAGAAAATGTATTTTCATTCCTGCCTGTTGCTATAACAAACATATTCCTACTAGCAAAATCATTTATCATTTTTAAATCAATAGCTGATACTGTTTTATTTCGATAGATAGTACCATCTAAATCACTTACTAAAATTTTCATATAAGTACTCCTTTTTTAGAAGTTTCTTAGTACTCATTCCAGTTTAAACTATTTCTTAATTTTATTTTCTTTTGTCCCCTTTGAATTATACCAATTGCTTTGCAAGGAAAATATTGATTAATATGATTTAATACCTCTTCTTGTTTATTAACATCAACTATAACAATATAACCCACTCCACAATTAAATGTATTTAACATTTCTTGATCACTTACTTTTAAATATTTCTTCAAACAATGAAAAATAGGAGGTATTTTGATCTTCGCTAAATCAATATTTGTACATAATCCTTGAGGAATAACTCTTGTTAAATTTCTAGGAAATCCACATCCTGAAATATTTACTAAACCTTTGACTCTTTTTTTATCAATTAAATCTATTAAACTTTCATAATAACAGTATTGTGGTTTCATGATTTCTTCAATAAAATAATGTCCATTAATAACTTCTTTCTTTATTTCTGGAATTGTAGATATCAAAGTGTCAATTAATGAATATCCATAATGATGAAGACCATTTGATTCAATTGCTAAAATAATATCTCCTTCAGTTATATAAGAAGTATCTATCTCTTTAGATTTATCTAAAATTCCTGTAATTGTTGTAGAAATAAGACAATCATTCAATTGTAGAGATTGTGATTTAATCGAACATTGACCTGTTAATAGTTTAATATCATATTTTTTGGAGAAAATATTAAAAGCTCTAATAATTGACTCTAATATCTCTTTATTTAAATGTCCCATGATAAGTGTTTCTGTTAAAAAGAGTGGTTGAGCACCTATCATTAATAGATCATTTATACAAGTACATATAATATCTTCAACCAATTCTTGAATATAACCATACTCCATTGCAATTTTTTGTTTAGTTACTGGCTCTTGTACTTTAGAAACAATTTGTAGGGATTTTTGAGAAAATAGATGATCATTTAAATCATAGATTGCCCCTCGAAATGATGGATTATAAGAATATTGATTAAAAAGAGTTTTTAAATCTTGATTTATTAAATCAATTTTTGCAACATCAACTCCTGATTTTTCATATGAAAATACTGGCCACTTATCTTCACCTTTTAAAATCTCATCGACAGTTACATGAAATAAATTTGCAAGTTCATTTAATAAATCTACTGCTGGAATAGATAACCCGGTTTCCCTTAGTTAAAAATATTACTCTTGTTGATTACTCAACTTTTCCGATAAATCGGTAATATATCTCAATTTCCTGTATTCTTTCGTTATCCTCATTCGTTGTTGCTTCATGTATGAGGATTTTTTCTATCATGGCATTTAATAATGGTGCTGTCAGTTCCTTTGGTACGGAATATTCCTTGATTAACTCAATCCACTTTTCAGCACCTATCATATCCTGTTCCATTTTAC
>ERZ825896.1480-NODE-1480-length-25875-cov-3.484237_pt1 | contig 25875 bp, 24 predicted proteins | sample MGYA00519858_ERZ825896 | MGnify/ENA primary metagenome ERZ825896 (study PRJEB31778, sample SAMEA3449214) | human gut metagenome | biome: human gut; feature: human-associated habitat; material: faeces | place: United Kingdom | collected 2010/2012 ...
CTGCTGGACAGCACGCTTGGCTTCTGGGGCTTGATAATACTTATGTGCTGGCAGCAGATAGGCTACATGATGATAATATACATTGCGGGCTTGCAAAGCGTGCCGGAGGAGCTGATAGAGGCCGCAAAGATAGACGGCGCAAACGGCTGGCAGACGCTTTTCCATGTCACCATTCCATGCGTTATGCCCTCCATAACAATATGCACGTTCCTTTCCCTTACAAACGGCTTCAAGCTGTTTGACCAGAACATGGCGCTGAACGGCGGTCAGCCGTTCAGGTTCCTTGCCGACGGCAACGTGATAAAAACCACGGAAATGCTGGCGCTGAACATATACAATACATTCTATCAAAACTCCAATTCCCGCGGCGTGGGCCAGGCAAAGGCGGTAATATTCTTCCTGCTGGTGGCGGCGCTTGGTCTTATTCAGCTTAACGCAACGCGCAAAAAGGAGGTGCAGCAGTAATGAACAGCTCCGTATTCAGAAACAGTAAAAAGAGCAAAACCTTCCTTACCATACTGTTCGCGGTGATAAGCATAATATACATTCTGCCGATAGTTACCGTGCTTATCAACTCCTTCAAGGCGAACGCATACATAAATACGGAAACGTTTGCCCTGCCAACCGAGGAATCCTACGTTGGGCTTGATAACTACATCAAGGGCATGAATTACGGCAACTACCCCTTCTTTAAGGCGGTAGGCTACAGCCTTGTTATAACCATATTCTCAACCGCGCTCATACTCATCTGCACGTCCATGGCCGCGTGGTACATAACCCGCGTGAACAGCCGCTTCTGCAAGCTGGTGTATCTCATGTGCGTGTTCTCCATGGTTGTGCCGTTCCAGATGGTCATGTTCACGCTCGCCAAAACTGCGGACAGCGTGCATATACCGTATTACAGCTTCCTTAGCCGCTCGCTTGAATCGGTCGGTCTTAACACCCCTTGGACAATACCCATAATTTACCTTGGCTTTGGCGCGGGGCTTGCGGTATTCATGTTCGCGGGGTTCGTAAAGTCATTGCCGGTGGAAATAGAAGAAGCGGCGGCCATAGACGGCTGCGGCCCGTTCCGCACGTTCTTCATGGTGGTGCTGCCCATGCTCAAGCCCACGCTGATAAGCGTTGGCGTGCTTGAAATAATGTGGATATGGAACGACTATCTGCTGCCGTATCTGGTGCTTGACCGCACGAAGTACATGACCATACCCATATTGATACAGTATCAAAAGGGCAGCTACGGCGCGGTGGATTTAGGCGTTACGATGGCGCTGATACTGCTGAGCATTGTGCCCATAATCATATTCTATCTCACCTGCCAGAGGCACATTATAAAGGGCGTTGCAGCCGGCGCGGTGAAGGGCTAAAAAGCATAATTAAGTTAAAAAAGGAGCGTGGATGCGCTCCTTTTTGTGTACAGTATAATGCCATGTACCATACCCAAAAGGCGCCCAGGCACATATTCCTTCACCGGTTAAAGTATATAATATATAATATTGCGGCGTAAATGTAAACTTTATATTGACATCGACATATTGACTATGTATAATCTGTATAATTAGTTGTCGGATAAGATGTCAAATGTGCAGCTTATTGTCGGACAACTTATAAATTTTTTATTATACAATATCGGAGGTATCAGGCATGGAATCCACGTCGAAGCTGAGCAAAAAATACGGTCTATTTACGGCTATCTGTATGGTAGTAGGCATCGTTATAGGCTCGGGCGTATTCTTTAAGGCGCAGACCATATTGCAAAAGACCGACGGCGACCTTCCGCTGGGCATACTGGCGTGGATAATCGGCGGCGTAATAATGCTGGTGTGCATACTGGCGTTCGCCATGATGGCGCAGAAATACATTAAGGTGAACGGCATAGTTGACTATGCCGAGGCCACGGTAGGCGGCAAGTACGGCTACTATGTGGGCTGGTTCATGAGCACCATTTATTACCCCACGCTCACCAGCGTTCTCAGCTGGCTCAGCGCGCGCTATACCCTCGTTTTCATCACGTCCTGCTGGCCCGATTTCCCGCTCATAATCCCCGCGGCCGAAGGCGGCTGCGTGATAGGGCCGGAGTGCATTGCGCTTATGATGTTCTATATGTGCTGCGCGTACTTCGTGAACGCAATCTCCCCCAAGCTTGCCGGCAAGATTCAGACTTCCACCACCGTGATAAAGCTTATACCTCTCGGGCTCATGGCTGTTGTTGGCATAATAGTCGGCCTTGTCAGCCCCACGCACATGCTGGTGAACAACTTTGCCGCGGCAAAGGATCTTCTCCCCGGCGATGCAAGCACAAGCTCCCTGCTGCTCAGCGCCGTTTGCGCAACGGCCTTTGCATACGAAGGCTGGATAATTGCAACCAGCATAAATTCCGAACTGAAGGACGCCAAGCGCAACCTGCCTAAGGCGCTCGTAATCGGCGGCATAATCATAATTTCAGTATACATTGCGTACTATGTTGGCGTTGCGGGCGGCGCAACGGTAGAAACCCTTATGGCGGACGGCGCAACCACCGCCTTCACCAACATATTCGGCAACGTGCTTGGCAACATACTTAACCTGTTCATAGCCATTTCCTGCATAGGCACCATGAACGGCCTTATGCTGGGCTGCACGCGCGGCATGTACGCGCTGGCTGTGCGCGGCGAAGGCCCCCGTCCGGAGGTGTTTGCTCAGGTTGACCCCGAAACCAACATGCCTAACAACGCTTCCATATTCGCGCTGCTTATTACCGGCTTCTGGGGCATGTATTTCTATCTTGCCTGCCTTGCGGGAACGTGGAGCGGCCCGTTCGTGTTCGATTCCTCGGAGCTGCCCATAATCACCATATATCTTCTCTATATCCCCATTTTCATAGCATGGATGAAGAAGGAGAAGGGTGAAAATGCGTTCCGCCGCTTCGTACTGCCCGCGCTTGGCATAATTTGCAGCCTGTTCATGGTGTATGCCTGCATAGTAGGCCACGGCATGGAGAACGTGTGGTATTTGATAGTATTCGCGGCATTCATGTTCGCAGGCCGGCTGCTGAACCGCAAGAATAAGAAAAACAAACTCAACTGATAACCAATCGCTTTGCCATTAGCGAAACAAAAAGCCCCGGCGGGAATCCCTGCCGGGGTAGTTTTTTACTCTCTGTTTACGAACACATCGTCAAGCTCAAGCGGGTCAACGTAGCCGCAGCCGGGGTCGAACGCCTCCTGTAATTCGTGGCTGACAACGGTATAGGCGTTGCCGTCGGGATATGTGAACGTTACCGTGTACCCGCCGCCGTCGGACGGGTCGCATTCGTATTTGTATATATCCTTGCCGTCCGTTATGGTTTGCTCCGCCTTATCCACAGTGTATGTAACGCCCTTTGAATAAACGGTGTATACCTGCTTAGCCCTGCATCCCGCAAGGAGCATTGCCGCCGCAAATATCAGGGCGAATATTGCCGTTGTCCGTTTCATGGTGGATTTACCTCCTTAAGCTATCAGCATTATAACGCCTATCACTACGGCAATACCGCCGCCTATGCGGCTGAGGGTTATTGCCGCGTCGCTCGGCTCGGCGTCCTTAAAGCGCCAGCCGTAGCTAAGATACCAGCTCGCCTTGGGCGCGGCAAGGTTGAATATGCCAACGCCGCAAAGCAGCAGCGCCACAAACGGATGATTGCTGCCGGAGGAAGCTGCTCTTTTCGTCTCGCGCGGGGAGGTGAGCGCATAGCACAGGGAAAGCGGGTCGGTATAGCCGCTGTTGTAATCATAGTCCGCGCTTACCGATCCCGCGCTCACGCCGCCGGCACCGCTGCTGTTCGCAGACTGTATGCCCGCGCTGTATACGTTCCCATCGGGATAGGTGAAGCTCACGCTGCTGCCCGATGCGGCGTATTCGTAGCCGTATGTGTACGTTCCGTCCGATATGGTGCGGCTTTGGGTATCTATGGTATACGGCGCGCCGTATGAATAAACCGTGTATACCGTGGGCAAGGGTTCTTTTCTGCATCCCGCAAGCAGCATTGCCGCCGCAAGTATCAGGGCGAATATTGCTGTTGTTCTTTTCATGGCAATGTCCCCCTTATTCTTTTTGCGCCCGCATCGCCGTCTGCACGGTGTGCATCAGCAGCACCGCCGTCGTCAGCGCGCCCACGCCGCCCGGCACGGGGGTATACGCCGCGGCCTTTTGGCAGGCCTCGGCGGCAATGTCGCCGCAAAGCCTGCCGTCAACGGTGTTTATGCCAACGTCTATAAGTATGCTGCGCTCCGCAACCATGTCCGCCGTTATCATCTCCGGCTTTCCCGCGCTGGCTATAATTATGTCTGCATTCAGCGTATGCGCGGCAAGGCTGCGCGTTGCGGTATGGCAAACGGTGACCGTTGCGTTTTTGCCGAGCAGCAGCAGCCCAAGCGGCTTGCCCACAACATTGCTGCGGCCTATTATGCATACGTTTTTGCCGCCAAGGTCTATTTTATAATGCTCAATAAGCCTTATCACGGCCTCCGCCGTGCAGGGGGCGAAGCAGTCCCGCCCGCCCATCAGCAGCCCCGCGCTCAATGGGCTTGCGCCGTCCACATCCTTTTTTGCGGGTATGAGCAGGCGCAGCCTGTCCGCATCAAGGTGCTTGGGCAATGGCATAAAGAGCAGTATGCCGTGTACCGTGTCGCATTCGGCAAGGGCTTTTATCGCCTTTTCCGCCTCCGCCTGAGTACAATCCCCATCAAGTAAAACCCGCTTCACGTCCGCGCCCGCGGCGGCGAACCGCTTCATAAGCCCGCGCTCGTATGCGGCGTCCGCCGCGTCGTCGCCTATGCGCACCACGCCAAGGCACGGCGCTATGCCGCGCTCGATAAGCTCGGCTGTCTGCCGCATTGCATCTGTGCATATCGCATTTGCCGCTTCCGCCCCGCGAAGCTCCCGCATGGGTTTATTCCTCCGTTTGTTTCAATATGGCCGCATATATATCGCCGCCCATGCTTTCGCATTCGGCAAGTATCTTTTCGCCCTTGGCGCGTATCTCCTGTGCCTTTTCCGCGTCCGCAATGCCGCCAAGGTTAATAAGTATGTTCAGCCATGCGCCGCGTGCGCAGCTTACCAGGTTCAGCGCCGCAACGCCAATATCGCTTGCGCAGTTGGTGTTGCTTTTGCCTATAAGCATCTTCGCAAGCTCAAGCCCGTCGTGCGCACGGTGCAGCGTATCGAGCGGAACCATTGTCGCGCCGAGCGTAGCCTCCGCAATGGCGGCCTTGCGCACGGCCTTATCCTCATCCGTGTCCTTCGGCAGCTTGAACGCGGCGGAAACGCGGTTGAACGCCTCCGTATCCTCGTCTATCAGCGCGCACATGCGCTCCGACAGCGTCCGTGCCTGCTCGTATACGTCGCGGCACAATTCCTGATGCTCCTCGTATTTCTTCTTGCCGAGTGTCAGCGCCGCAACCATTGCGCACAGCCCCGCTCCCTGCGCGCCGCAAAGGGCGCTTGCGCTGCCGCCGCCGGGCGCGGGCGCGTCGCTTGCAAGCAGGTCTATATAATCGTTAATCTTCATTTCGCTAAGCATAAATGTTCTCTCCTTCGGCACAAAGCCTTATCAGAATTATTATATATTATTTTTGGCTATCGCGCCATGCTTAATTACCGTGCCCGCAAGGTTGCTGCCCATGCGGTAGCAAAGCATTTCCATATCCTCCGCGTTCCATATAACCATATCCGCCTTCTTGCCCGGCTCAATAGTCCCGATGCTCCCGCCGCGATTTACAGCGCACGCGGCGTTTATCGTAACGGAGGAAAGTATCTCCTCCGGCGTCATGCGGTATTTAAGATACGCCATTGTCATGCAAAGGCCAATGTTGAGCGAAGGGCAGCTCCCGGGGTTGAAGTCCGTAGCAACCGCAACGGGTATGCCGCGGGCAATCATATCCCGTGCGCGCGCAAAGGATTTGTTCAGATAAAGCGAGGTGCAGGGCAAAAGCGCCGCTATGACCCCGCCGCGGGCTAAGGCCTCCATGCCCCGCTCGCCCGTGGCAATAAGATGCTCCGCGCTCACCGCGCCAAGCTCGCCCGCAAGCAGGCTGCCGCCAAGCTCGTCTATCTCGTCGGCGTGTATCTTCAGCCCAAAGCCCATCTCCCGCGCGGCGGTGAGCAGCCTTCGGCTTTCTTCCACGCCGAACACACCCGTTTCAAGGAACACGTCGCAGAATTCCGCCAGGCTTTGGCGCTTTATTTCGGGCAGCATATCGCTTATTATAAAGTCTATATATTCGCCGCTCCTGAGCGCGTATTCTTCGGGTATGGCGTGCGCGCCAAGGTACGTAGCCACAGCATCCATCGGATGGGCTTCATTCAGCCTTTTTATGACCCTAAGCTGCTTCAGCTCCGTTTCCTTATCCAGCCCATAGCCGCTTTTCAGCTCAGCGGTCGTAACGCCCTGCGCAAGCATTTCGTCAAGGAAGGCGCGGCTCTTTTCAAAAAGCTCCTCCCCGCTTGCCTTTCGCGTTGCGCGCACGGTTGAAAGTATGCCGCCGCCCGCGCGCAGTATGTCCAAATACCCCGCACCTTTAAGCTTTAAGGGAATCTCGTTCTGCCGCCAGCCGCCGAACACAAGGTGGGTATGCGCGTCTATAAGCCCGGGCGTAACAAGGCGGCCCTGCGCGTCTATGGTTTGGGTATCCGCGCTCACCTCGGGCAGGGCGCCGTTTTCGTACACGGCCCTTATAACGCCGCCCTCGCAAAGCACGGCGGCATTATGATATTTCCTGTTTTCGCCCTGGGCAGCCCCCGCGTGGGGGAAGCTGCCCAAAGGGGTTTGCAGCGTGCCTATGTTATGAATAAGTGTAGGCATGGTCGCTCCTTTTTTACTGAATGTAGTTTTCAAGCACCTGTTTATCCGCATCGAAGTTTTCTATTTGCAGATAATATTCCGCGCAGTCCACCAGCGCGCGCATGGGCGTAAGGCCGATTATCTCCGTGCCTATAACATGCACGCCGTAACGCGCCGCCTCAAAGCGCACGAACTCAAGCACGCGGTAAAGCGGGGTGCGGGTAAAGTCGGTCATGTTTATTGAAACCTGGGCAATGTTCCTGTCCTCAAGCATTATGCCAAGCGCCTTAACGCAGTCCAGCCCGCCGGAGGAGCGGCGGATTATCTTCGCAATTTTGCTTGCAACGGATACGTCGCTTGTTGAAAGGTTTATATTGAACGCAACAAGCGGCATACGGCAGCCAACGGCCACAACGCCCGCCGTGGGGTGAATGCGCCTGCCGCCGAAGTCCGGCGCCCATTCGTCCTGCTGCACCTTTTCCGCCATGCCCTCAAACTGGCCCTTGCGTATTGCGGCAAGGTTGGTGCGGTTGGGCGCGGAGGCGCTGTCCTCATAAAGGAAAACGGGAATGTCCGCCTCAATGCAAACGCGCTCGCCCAGCTTTTTGGAAAGCTCAACGGTTTCTTCCTTTGTGATGCCGCGAATGGGGATAAGCGGAATAACGTCCACCGCGCCCATGCGGGGATGCTCGCCCGTGTGCTTTGTAAGGTCAATAAGCTCCGCCGCCTTTTTGGCAAGCTTCACCGCCGCGTCAACGACGGCCGCCGGTTCGCCCATGAAGGTTATAACGGAGCGGTTGTGGCTTTCGTCGCTGGAATAATCAAGCAGCATTACGTTTGGCGTGGAGCGGACCTCGTTCACCACGGCCTCTATAACGTCCTTCCTTCTGCCTTCGCTTATATTGGGTACGCATTCAACTATTCTTTCCATTGTTTTAGCTGTCCTTTCGGGTTTATTTGTTCATTTTATCGGCAACGGCCTTTTCGATTATGCCGTCGTTAACAATATAGGGTATTGTTATATGGCCTTCGTTCGCGCGGCGGGCATTGTAATCCATTGCCGTTTCCATGCCGTGGGCATTGCGCGCCCAGCTGCGCCTTGCAACGCCGCCCATAACGTCCCAGCTCATTGCGGAGCGTATTATGCCATCCACCCTTTCGCTGCCGTCCAGCACCAGCCCGAAGCCGCCGTTTATGGCCTTGCCTATGCCAACTCCGCCGCCGTTATGCAGCGCGCAAAGGCTCATGCCGCGCGCGGCGTTGCCCGCAAAGCACTGCACCGCCATATCCGCCATAACGTTTGAACCGTCCTTAATATTGCTGGTTTCGCGGAAGGGGGAATCGGTGCCGGAAACGTCGTGATGGTCGCGCCCAAGCATTACGGGGCCTATTTCGCCGTTTCTCACCATTTCGTTGAATTTAAGCGCAATGCGCATCCTGCCAAGCTCATCCTGATAGAGTATCCTTGCCTGCGTGCCCACAACAAGCCTGTTCTTCTTCGCGTCGCGTATCCAAATATAGTTGTCCCTATCCTGGAAGCGGCGGTTGGGGTCAATGCAGCTCATCGCGGCGGCGTCGGTTTTGTCAAGGTCGCTCTCCTTGCCCGAAAGGCAAACCCAGCGGAAGGGCCCGTAGCCGTAATCGAACAGCTCCGGCCCCATTATATCCTCAACGTAGGAGGGGAATATGAAGCCGTCCTTTTCGTCGTAGCCGTTTTTGGATATCTCCTTAACGCCGCTGTCGTACACGGCCTTCATAAAGCTGTTGCCATAGTCAAAGAAATACGTACCGCGCGCGCAGAGCGCCTGTATCGCATGGAAATGGCGGTGCAGCGATTCGTTCACAAGCTCAACGAACCTTTCCCTGTCCGTATGCAGCATTTCCGTGCGCTGCTCAAACGTAAGCGCAACGGGGCAGTAGCCGCCCTCGTAGGCATTGTGGCAGGAGGTTTGGTCGCTCAAAAGGTCAATGTGTATATCGTTCTTCACGGCGTATTCAAGAAGATCCACTATGTTGCCGTGGTATGCCACGGAAAGCCCCTGCTGCGCTTCAAGCGCGGCCTTGGCCCATGCGAACACCTCGTCAAGGTTTCCGCTTACCTTATCCACCCAGCCCTGGTCAAGCCTTGTCTTTATGCGGCTGTAATCAACCTCCGCAAATACGCCCACGGCGTTTGCTATGTTCGCTGCCTTGGGCTGCGCGCCGCTCATGCCGCCAAGGCCGCTGGATACGAACATATGCCCGTGCAGATCGTCCGTTTCCGCAATGCCCAGGAATTTGCGCCCCGCGCCGAGTATGGTATTGAACGTGCCGTGAACTATGCCCTGCGGCCCAATGTACATCCAGCCGCCGGCGGTCATCTGCCCGTAATTGGCAACGCCCATTTCCTCGGCAATCTCCCAATCGTGCGCGTTATCGAACATGCCAACCATTAAGGCGTTTGTTATTATCACGCGCGGCGCCTCCGGGCGGGAGGGAAACAGCCCAAGCGGATGGCCGGATTCCACAACAAGCGTTTGGTTTTCGGTAAGCTGCTCAAGGTATTTCTTTATGAGCCTATATTGGAGCCAATTCTGGCAAACGCTGCCCGTTTCGCCGTATGTTACAAGCTCATAGGGATAAAGGGCTATTTCAAAATCAAGGTTATTGTCCATCATTACCTGGAAAGCCCTGCCCTCTATGCAGTTGCCCCTGTATTCGTCTATGGGTTTACCGTAGATGCGTCCCTCCGGGCGGAAGCGGTATGCGTAAATGCGCCCGCGCGTAACAAGCTCCTCCATGAATTCGGGCGCAAGCTCCGCGTGCAGCTCCTCCGGAACGTATCTCAGCGCGTTCCTCAGCGCGGTTTCGGCCTGCGCCTTTGTAAGGCGGAAGCCCCTATCCGGCGCGCGGCGTATGCCTTCAACAAATTTCGGGTATTCCGGCAGAGCATTGTCCAGCCTTATGGTCATTGCGTTCTTTATTGCTGTGTTGTCCATTTTGCTTCCTCCTGTTTATTATCAGTTAAGTTCGCCGCATACGCTTTGGGCGGCGCGCACAATGTCGCCCCCGCGCACCAGCTTTTCAACCGCGTTAAGCCGCGGATACATAACAACGTCGTCCTCTATCGGCTCCACAACCCTGCGCATTTCGTCCCAAACGGCCTTTGTTGCGGGCGCAAGCTTATCCTCGCCCCTTAGGTGCAGCGCCTGAAACGCCGCAAAAAGCTCAATGGCTATAACCTTTTCGGCATTGTCCAGTATCATGCCCGCCTTGCGCGCGGCGGTGGTTCCCATGCTTACATGGTCCTCCTGATTGGCGCTTGAGGGTATTGAATCAACGCTTGCGGGGTGCGCGTAAACCTTGTTTTCGCTAACCATGCTTGCGGCCGAATACTGCGCTATCATAAAGCCGGAATTGATGCCGCCGTTTTTGGTAAGGAATGCGGGCAGGCCGTTTGAAAGCTGCGGATTGACCATGCGCTCAAGCCTTCTTTCCGATACGTTTGCGTATTCGCTCAGCGCAATGCCAAGAAAATCGAACGCGAGCGCCATGGGCTGGCCGTGGAAGTTGCCGCCGGATATCGCGTCGTCGTCATCGGGGAATATTATCGGGTTATCCGTAACGGCATTTATTTCCCGGGAAACTGCCGCGCGGACGTATTCTATCGCGTCGCGGCTCGCGCCGTGTATCTGCGGCACGCAGCGGATTGAGTATGCGTCCTGAACCTTGCCCTGCTGCACGGCGGCGCAAAGACCGCTGCCCTCTGTCAGCTTTCTTATGTTCGCGGCGCAGTCCATCTGCCCCCCGTGGCCGCGCAGCTCATGCACCTTCGCGTCAAACGCCTTGGTTATGCCAAGCTGTGCCTCCGCGGTCATTGCGGCGGCAATATCGGCGGTTTTTGCAAGCTGCATCGCGCCGTAAAGCGTATGCAGTCCCGTGCTTGTCATAACCTGCGTGCCGTTTATAAGCGCAAGGCCCTCCTTCGCCGCAAGCTCCACCGTGGGTATGCCCGCCCGCGCCATTGCTTCCGCGCCGCTCATGCGTTCGCCGTTATACACGGCCTCGCCCTCGCCTATCATAACCAGCACCATGTGCGCAAGGGGCGCAAGGTCTCCGCTCGCGCCAAGGCTGCCCTTTTGCGGTATTATGGGATGCACATGCGCGTTTAGCATGGCTATAAGCGTTTCAACGGTACTCCTGCGTATGCCGGAATTGCCGCGGCAGAGCGCGTTGCATCTTAAAAGCATTATGCCGCGGGTAATATCCTCTGCAAACGGTTCGCCCATGCCGCATGCGTGGGACACTATAAGGTTCCTTTGCAGCGTTGCCGTATCGTGAATCGAGATATACTTGTCCTGAAATTTGCCAAAGCCCGTCGTAAGGCCGTATATCGCCGCGCCGCTCGCCACCTTTTCTTCAACGTAGGCGCGGGCCTTATCCATAGGCGCTTTGGCTTCCTCCGCTATTTTTACTTCCTCGTAACCCCGCGTGACCCTTATCACCTGCTCTATGGTAAGGTCGCGCCCGTTCAGGCTTATCATAATAAAAACACCCCTTTCAAATATCCATGTTTCGGTTGAAATACTGCGTACAAATTGGTATATTATAATTATAAAATACAGGCTTGAATATAGCAATTTATGCGGCGAATAATGTACCAATATGGTTTGCGTAGTCCGCCGCAGCGTGGATTGGTACTGCGCCGCGCGGCGGATAATGTACCACTTTGGGAGGGAACATGATAACGATAGATTTTTCGCAGAAAACGCCCATATATAAGCAGCTTGTGGAGCAGCTTACGCGCATGATAAAAAGCGGTGAATTAAAGCCCGGGGACAGGCTGCCCACCGAGCGGGACTTGGCAGAGAAGCTGTGCATAGCGCGCGGCACGGTGAAAAAGGCTTATAAGGAACTGAGCGACAACAACATAATAGAGGTGATACACGGCAGCGGCAGCTATGTTTATAACGACCGCGAAACAATAGACCTTGACGCGCGAAGGAAGGCCGCGGAGCTGATGGAGCAAACATACGACCGCATGGCGGCGATGGGCCTGAGCCACAAGGAGATAGGCACGCTGCTGCATATTGCCCTTGCCAAAAAAGCGCCGCCGGAAAGCTACGCCCGCATAGCGGTAATAGACTGCAATCCGGAATCGCTTTCCGTGTTCAAGCGGCAGCTGAGCTATATTCCGGGCATTGTGGTATCCTCCTTCTTTGTGGACACCATAATCATGGACGACGACGCGGACGAGCTTATGAACGATTATGATTTGGTGCTGACCACCGTTACGCATTACGATACCGTTGCAAAAAGCCTTACGCGCAACCGCGAAAAGCTGATGGCGGCGGACGTATCATTAAGCCGCAAAACGGTTGTGAGCCTTTGCGCCCTGCCGCACGATTGCACCATAGGCATACTGTGCCAAAGCAACAAATTTGCCAACCTTATTGCCGAGCAGGTGGAGATATTCACCTCCCACCGCAAGGCCCCGCCCGTGTGCTTCGATACCGATCCAAAGGCCATGCGCCGCTTCATGCGCCGCTTCCGCGCCGTTATAGCCGCGCCGGACAGCCCGCTTTTCGACGCCAATCAAACGGGCAGCCTGCTTGACGAATACACAGCTGCCCAAAATCAGGTGATAGTATTTGATTATCTTATAGACCGCGGCTCCCTGCTGCACATAGAGGAGCAGATAGACCGCATAATAGGGGATAAGGCAAGGTAAGGGGGCATAACTCGTGCCAAGTGCCGCGAGCTGTTCCCCCTCAGCTTCGCTTACGCTTATATGCCAAGATATATGAGTTAACGCTCTGGTTGGAACAAGGTCGCCTTACTCACTGTCGTTCGTAATTCTCCCTGTTCCTGCCCGTTCTCCGTTTCGCTTACTCGTCCACAGGACGCGCTCAACTCCGAACCTCCCTACTGCGCTATCTTCGGCGCTTCCATGCGCACATAGTTCACGAACCTCTGCTCTATGGCCGTAAGCGCAGTGTCCTTACGCCAGGCGATGTATATGGTGCGGAAGGCCTTCTTCCTGTCCAGATCGAATGAGAGCACCTTGCCGGAAACTACCTCCTCCTGCGCCGCAAGATAGGATATAACGCTCACGCCCATGCCCTGCGCAACGCCGGCCTTTATGGCCTCCGGATTGTCCATGCGGGCGACTATCCTCAGCGCGGACGTATCCACCCCGCAGGATGTAAAGTATGCCTCCACCGATTGCTGCGTGCCGCTGCTTTCCTCCCGCGCAATCATGGGCTCGTTTATAAGCTGTATGCCCGTTGCGCCCTGCTGCTTGAGCGCGCGGAAGCGGGGGGAATTTTCGCTTATCATAACCAGCATGTCCTGCGCCACGGGATAGCTTGTAAAGCGCCGCGAATCGGGCTGCGCGCCCATAAGGCCTATGCGCACCTCGCCCTTTTCAAGCATCATGCGCACGGCGTCGCTGTCCCCGCGCCTTAGCGCGAAGCGGGCGGCGTTGTTCTTTTTAAGGAAACCGGACATAAGCTTGGGCAAAAGCTGCTGCGCCGGCACGGTGGACGTGGCTATGCTCAGCGTTGCCGCGTCGCTGCTTTCGCGCATGCTTTCAAGCGCCTCGCACCGGTTGAGTATCTCCTTGGCGGCGGCATATACCCGCCTGCCCGTTTCGGTAAGCTCCAGCTTTCTGCGCGCGCCGCGCAGTATAAGCTGGCTGTCCAGCTCCTGCTCCAGGCTTTGTATATGCGTGCTGACGGTGGACTGGGTCAGGTGCAGCTTATCTGCCGCCCTTGTAAAGCTGGCGCACTCCGCCGTTACCACAAACGTTTCAAGCTGCCTCAGGCTTATTTCAAGCATTATGTTTCTCCTTACAGCGATATAATAAATCTATTTTGGCGATAATAACTGCCCATACGGGCATTTTGGCGATGACCACCGCATTTATCAATGTGACATTTGCGCCGCCGTGTGCTATGCTTTAAGCACAGAATTAAGGAGACGCCTAAAATGGATACCGTTTATCTTGATAATGCCGCAACCTCCTTCCCAAAGCCCGCCGGCATGAGCGCGCGCATGAAGGACTATATGGACAATATCGGCGCAACCATCAACCGCTCCGTTTATGCATCGGCCGCGGACGCGGGGCTGGTTGCGCTCAGCCTTCGGGAACGTGCAAAGCGGCTTTTCAACTTCAACGAAAAGGCAACGCACGTAATAATCACCCCCGGCGCAACGGCGGGGCTTAATTTCATAATAAAGGGCCTGCTCCGCGCGGGCGAGCATTGCATAGTTTCAAGCATGGAGCACAACGCCGTTATGCGCCCGCTTATGCAGCTTGATGGCGTTGAATTCAGCAGGATACCCTGCGACGGCGAGGGCCGCATAATACCGAACACGCTTGAGCCGCTCATCCGCCCCAATACGCGCCTTGTCATAATGGCGCATGGGTCAAACGTGTGCGGCACGGTGCAGGACGCTGAGGCCGTGGGCAAAGTGTGCAAAAAGCACAATATACCCTTTGCGCTCGATGCGGCGCAGACCGCCGGGCATTACCCTGTTGACTTTGACGCATTCAATCTCAGCGCGCTTGCCGTGCCCGGGCATAAGGGGCTGCTCGGCCCTGCAGGCATAGGGCTGCTGCTTTTGAGCGACAAAATGGCGCATGCGCTCAATCCGCTTATCGCGGGCGGCGCGGGCAGCGCATCGGATAAGGAAACGCTTCCCGATTATCTGCCGGACAGGTTTGAATCCGGCACGCCCAACATGGCGGGCATATACGGGCTTGAATACTCGCTCGGTTTCGTTGAAGGCCGCGGCGTTGATGCCCTGCGCGCGCATGAGCTGGCGCTGACAAAGCGGTTTATAGACGGCCTTGACGGCATAGCCAACGTAAGGCTTTGCGGCACGCGGCAGCTTGATAGGCGCGTCGGCGTGATATCGCTCGACTTCATCGGTCAGGACAATGCGGAGGTCGCCTTCCGCCTTGAAACCGAGTTCGGCATACTCACCCGCTGCGGCCTGCATTGCGCCCCCAATGCGCACAAAACGCTTTCCACCTTCCCGCAGGGCACCGTGCGCTTCTCGCTCGGCTTCGCCAATACGGAAGAAGATGTGGATAGGGCCTTGGAGGCCGTGCGGCGGCTTGCGGAGGGGTAAGGGGGGAGGTGGGTTTTGCGAAGCAAAAGACGGAAGGAGTTAGCCTGCCCTGAAAGGGGATTCGAGCCGAGCGCGCCCAGTGGGCGATGCAGCGAGGGGAGAATCGGGCGGAATAGGGAGTATTGCAAGCGGCAGCGCTGCAAGACGACCATATTCCAACCAGCGTTCGTGGCTGCGAGTGCAACGAGCAGACGGAGGGGTTGCATCGGGGCTGCTCTTGTTTGCGTCAACCCCTCAGTCAATCCGCCTTGCGGCGTATTGCCAGCTCCCCGGCCGGGGAGCCTTTTGGAGCGGCGCTCAACTCCGAACCCCATAGACAAACCCCTGTTTTCGGGTTTATAATTATATATGATCTTAGGAAACGAGGTATATTTTTCATGCTCAGGCTCACAACCGATAAAAAGATAGACATTATGGACGCGAAGAACGCCCCGTCCGCGCGCTGCAAAAGCGGGGATACGGTGCTGTTTGATACGCTGGATTGCTACGATTGCTCCGTTACGCGGCAGGGCGAGCGGCTCAAGATAGACCGCATGCATAACCCCGCCACCGGCCCGCTGTTCGTTGAGGGCGCGGAGGTCGGCGACGCGCTGAAGGTTGAGATAATTAAAATAACCACGCGCGACTGGGGCGCGATGGGCACCAGCTTCGGCGAATTCGGCTTCAAAAACGTGCAGGGCAGCGATCATTCCATGCATGTTTACGATATTAAGGATGGCGTGGTAAGGGCCGGCGGGTTTGATATCCCCGTTGACAATATGATAGGCGTTATAGGCGTTGCCCCCGCGGGCGAAGGCGTGCTCACCGTTACCCCCGGCGCGCACGGCGGAAACATGGACTGCCGCCGCATACGCGAGGGCGCGACCATCTATTTCCCCGTTGCGGCTGAAGGCGCGCTCCTCTCCATGGGCGATCTTCACGCTCTGATGGGCGACGGCGAGGTTTTTGGCTACGGGCTTGAGGTCAGCGGAGAGGTCACCGTCCGCGTAACCGCAGTAAAGGGCATGAAGCTTGAGCAGCCCCTGCTCATAGAAGGCGGCGACGCAATGACCGTTGCCAGCGGCGAAACAATGCAGGAGGCGACCGAGAAGGCGCTTGAATCCATGTATCATCTGCTCAGGCAGTGCGGCCAGGATGAGGGCGAGGCAGGCATACTTATGAGCATGGTGTGCAACATTGCGCTGTGCCAAATGGTAAACCCGCTCTTCACCGTGCGCGCCGAAATGCCCGCGCATATGCTTGAAAAGGTGATAAAGGGCTGATACAGCAAAAACGGGAGCCATAAGCGGGGACGCATATACAATAGGCGACGGAGAGAGTCTGTTCTCCTTCGTAATAACATGGGCAGATTCCGGGAATCCGATTTATGTCGGATTATTCGATGCCGGCAACGGGGAAACATATGTAATCCCGCTTGAAGGCGGAACAGGCGCCTTCGATGCCGATTTATCGCCTGTTCCGCGCGGCAGCTACTATGTTATTGTACTCCATCAGGGAAAATATGAGGCCGACATTACAGGCTCCGTTTCATATTGCTTCAAGTAACGGATAGAAAGCTCTATGGACACAAACCAAGCCGTAAACACAATACGCGAAAAGCTTTTTGCGCTGAAGGATGAAAAATACGCGGCATTCAGCGCGTCCCTTGTGCCGAACGTGGAGCGGGAGCGGTTCATTGGCGTGCGCACGCCGCAGCTGAGGGCGCTTGCAAAGGAGCTTTGCGGCACGGAGGAGGCGCGCCTGTTCATGGCGGCGCTTCCGCATTATTATCAGGAGGAGAACTGCCTGCACGGCTTCCTTACGGAGCGGATAAAGGACGAGGGCGGGCTTTACGCCGCGCTGGACGCATTCCTGCCGCATGTTACCAACTGGGCCGTGTGCGACCTGATATCGCCCGCGCTCTTCAAAAAGCGCCCGGCAAGCCTTATGCCCAAAATAGACGAATGGCTTAAATCGGGCGACGTGTACGCGGTGCGCTTCGGGTTAGGCATGCTTATGGCGCATTATTTGGACGCGCCGTATTTTACGGAGGAAGTGCTCGGGCGCGCGGCGGGCGTTACGAGCGGGGAATACTATCTTAAAATGATGGTGGCGTGGCTGTTCGCAACGGCGCTTGCCAAGCAATACGACGCGGCGCTGCCGTACATAAAGGACCGCCGCCTTGACGCATGGACGCACAACAAGGCCATACAGAAGGCCATAGAGAGCCGCCGCGTGACGGACGGGCATAAGGCGGAACTGAGAGCGCTGAAAATAAAATGAACCGCACTTGGCCGGAGCTAACTCCGGCTTTTTTTTATTTGCATGGAGCGCGGGGAAATTGTGAACAAAAATGGGAATGTGTTGCGGCAATAAATATAATGAAGTATAATAAAAACACAAGCGTTCAATGCCGCGTAAAACGGCGGATTTTATTGTGTTTTGCGGCTAAAGCAAGCTGCGCCGTAATGATTGGATTGTACTTAGGAACGGAGCGAATATATTTCCCGTGTATCATAAATTGCAAAATCGTGATATAAGCAGGGGATATATTTAACCCAAATCACCACCACACAACCGGAAAGGAGCGACGACATGAAAAAGAAAAGAACAAGATGGCTGACAGCGCTTTTGGCCGCCGCTTTACTGCTTACGGCTGTGCCGTGCGCGTATGCCCAGGGCGCGCCGGCCTTGCAGGAGATGGAGGTTACGGCTAAAAGGCTGAAGGTAAGGCATCATCCCGAGGCTGACGATGTGCCAGTGGTTACGGAGCTGAAGCGGGGCGACAGGGTGACGCTGCTTGGCATAAGCGGCAAATGGTCGTATGTAAAATGGGGCAACGGGGGCCATGACGAGCAGGGCTATGTATTTTCGCGCCACATAAAGCCCGCGGGCGCGCTGCTGTATTTTGCAGCGGAGGAGGTCAATGTCCGCAGCGAGGCAAATTCAAGCTCCCGCATACTGGGCGTTTTGCAGGCGGGCGAGGCCGTGACATTCATAAAAAAGGCAAAGGGCTGGGTTCAGGTTGAATACAACGGCGCAAGCGGCTTTGTTTACGGCAAGTATCTTACCAAAAACCGCGCAAAAAGCTACTTGGGAAGCCGCCTGGCGCAGGAGCTTGGCAGGAACAACATAAAGGCGGTTGAATATATGTACGGCGGCAGAGTGGGTATCCACGGCATTCAAAGCAGCGCGGATAAGCCCGTGCTTGCCGTAGCATACGGCCTTAAAACGGCGTATAGGGAGAACCTCATGCGGGTCATGGTATACGAATACGCCACGGAAGCGGAGGCGGTGCAGATTCGCCGCGCAGTCCTTGCGCAGGAGGGCACACCGGGCTGGCATACCGTATATTTCCAAAAAGGGAACACGGTTTGCACGCTTGACTGGAGCTATGGGGAAAGAACCACGGATAGGGAAGAGCAGCTTTATCGGCACGCCTTCGACACGCTGAACGCGGCCTACGGGGAATTTATACCCAAGAATTAAAAAGCGGAGAGGCTTCCTCCGCGCAGTATTCCCCGCATCATGGATTCAACGGGCAAAGAATCCACGGCCGTTCGATGGCATTGCGCCCGTATGAATTCGGGCGGGTACTTATAATCATTAAAAGGAGGTAATATTTATATGGAAAAAGCAACATCCATTCCGCGGATAGGAAGCAAGCTGAGAAAAAACATTTTAAGAATGCCCGAAGCCGTTTTTCAAGCCAGCGGCATAGTTATAAACGGGCGCAGGATAAAGAGCTGCGTTTTTACGACGGATCTGGCGGATGCCGTATTTGCCGTCTATCCGTTCACACCGCAGCAGGCCATCAGCGACGCGATCATCAAATATTCCTATGTTCCCGTATTCTGCGGCGTCGGCGGCGGCACGACGCGCGGCCTGCGCACGGTGCAGCTTGCGCGCGACGTCGAATCGCAGGGCGCGATGGGCGTTGTGCTCAACGCCCCCATATCCAACCCCAATATGCTTGCCGTGTCCATGGCCATTGATATACCCGTTGTGGCAACGGTTACAAGAATGGATACGGATATTCGGGCGCGCCTTGACGCGGGCGCATCAATTCTTAACGTAGCCTGTGCCGACCGCACGGCGGACATTGTGCGCAAAATACGCGAAGGGTTCCCCGATGTGCCCATAATTGCATCCGGCGGCAAAACGAACGAAACCATAAGCCGAACAATAGAGGCCGGCGCAAATGCAATAACCTACACCCCGCCCTCCACGCAGGAGCTGTTCAAGCAGATAATGGCGGGGTACAGGGACGAATAAGCAAAAAAAGCGGCTGCGCGCCGCTTTTTCGCTTCTGTGGGAATTCGATAGCGGGGGGGCAGAAAGAAAAAGAGAGCCGGACGCATCCGACCCTCTTAAGTATCCTCCGCAGAGAGATACCGCAATTCGTATTTATAATATACGATAAATGCCTAAAATATGCAATAGACTTTATGCAAACTTTTGCGTAAGAGCTGCAATTTTTTGCGTATTGTCAGTATGTACTATTTGTGCAAACACATTTGCAGGCACTGATGCTCTCAAATCCTCCACGGCCTTTTCATAATCGGATACCAAATTTCCGATTTTGCTCATCGGCGCATGCAGCAGGCGCAGCAAATATACAACAAGAATCAGATAATCGGTAACGGTGGCAAAGGTCACGTTTTCAATACCTAAATCATTCTTTAACGTTGCCGATATCTGTGTATCGATATTCCCGGTTTTGAAGCGCGTATCGAACACAATATCATTGTGCGCTATTGCATTTCTGAAGTCTTTAATGGCGTATATCACCCTCTGCAGCATTGTTCCGTTTGTATCGTCCGATTGCCTAAATCCAATGCTTTTTGAGATTTTTACGCGGCAATTTTTGTTTATGCATGATACAAAGTGGCCAAACTCACCAAGACTTATAAGCTCGAACAGCGCCCATACAGGCATGCTGTTCTCGTTGTATAAATAGTGCAGGGCAATGCGGTTGTCGTTCACAAACGCATCGGATTGAATTTTGTATATTCGGTTTCTCAGCTCGAGCCTGCGTTTAAGTGCTGATTTATATTTCTCCGTGCTGCTGCATCTTTTATTTGAAGGCGTCGGGTATGTATTGGGATAATACTCATTATACCGGTCAAGAACCTTGTTGTATATTACGGCAAGATCGTCAGATTCCGTGCATGAAATAATGCTTTCAAGCACATAGTTTTTTAACGCCGTTTCAATAAATACAACAAGGGGGAAAAGGATAGCCTTTATTTGAGTGTCAAAATCATATACGGCCGCTAATTGCGAGAAATCTGAAAAGGGGGCTTTCTTGTTTGGATTACCAATATAGCGGTATCCTTTATAACCGTGATAGTATCCCATATTCATGAGCTTTTGCTTTTGCTCATGACCGGAAATGTTTATCCCTTTTACATCCCTTAGATACAGCATCAATTCATCTATGCTCTTTGGTTTATCTTTAGCGGGCATAACCTAACCCCCCATAGGCTTTTCTTTTATTATATAGCATAACACTCAAATAGAGAAAGCCATATTTTCCCCAAGGTTAATAGTTTGTTCACTTGTATTGGGCGCAAATTGCATTATAATGGAAGTAGGCCAAGGCCATAAGGCCAAGGCAGAAAATAAAACCGTAAGGGAGGATTGAACCATGAAAACACGTAAGCTGATCTGCTTCGCACTCGCCGCGGTAATGATGCTGTGCGCCGTGCCCGCCCTGGCGGCGGGAAATAGCGGCTGGGGCACCACGCCGCAGTATGTACCCGAAAGTGCGCTTGAAATGACCCTTTCAAGCAATATGTTGACGCTCGCCAACACCACGCTGAGCATAACGTTCACCAACAAATCCAAGCTCACCAACTATTCCTTCGGCGATTCATTCTCGCTGGAGGTGGCAAGGGACGGCCGCTGGGTTCCGGCCGCCAATTACAGCGGAAATTATCCCTACTGGGGATATACGCTTGCGCCGGGCAAGAGCGTAAGCGTGAATCTGAGCCTTGCAGGATACGACCTGAGCAAGGGCGCGCTCTATCGCCTGGGCAAAAGCGTTTATGACGAAAGGTGCAGAATAAGCGAAACGGTATATGCCGAATTCTATTATGACAAGAATTACGGCAGCGGCTGGAGCGGCGGCTGGAGCGGCCCCTCAACGCCCTCTAACCCCTCAACGCCGAACTATGGCTACTATGAATACCGCTATGCCACGGAGCGCGTGAACGTGCGCACCGGCCCCAGCACCAAGTACAGCGTTATAGGCGTGCTTGAGGCGGGCGAGCAGGTAAAGCTGATAGGCTACAGCGGCAAGTGGTCCCAGGTGGTTTACCGCGGCCAGGTGGCGTATGTATTCACCAAGTATCTTGGTAAAAACGCGCCCTCGTACCCGTCCGTACCCACTCCGCCTTCACAGGGCTGGGGAACCAGGCTTTACACCACCACCAACCTTAACCTGCGCAAAGGGCCCGGCACCAAGTACGGCATAATAGGAACGCTCAGGGTCGGCACAGCCGTCACCTTCGTTGAAAAGAGCGGCAACTGGAGCAAGGTAGTCTGCGGCGATTACACGGGCTATGTGTTCACCAAGTACCTGACCAGCACCGCCCCCATGGGCTACGCCCCCGGCTACGGCTGGACGAACGGCTACTATTACCCCGGCTATTCCGGCAGCACGACCCCGCCCTCGGGCTATGTCCCCGGCGTGGGCCTGTTCGTCCCCGGCACGAGCAGCGGCTACGGCTGGAGATAAGAATAAGGGAGAATAAGCAAGCAATGAAAAGAGCCCCAATGGGGCTCTTTTCGGTTGGGGGACAGCTTTTGGGTTGGAGCTTGTACCGCACCCAAAAGGCTCCCCGTCCGGGTAGATGGCAAACCGAAGGTTTGACTGAGGGGTTGACGCAAACAAGAGTAGTCTCGATGCAACCCCTCCGTCTGCTCGCTTTGCTCGCATCCACCTCCCCTTTCAGGGCAGGCTAATGGTCGCGCCGACTGAGCGAGTTAACCACAAATTTACCCACGAAAAAAGGAGCGTTTGCCGCTCCCCTTTCAGAATGCATCACACCGGAAGGTTTGTATTTGTCTGCCGCTACGCGAAAAGGCTTTTCACTGCGAACGGATCAGCGCTGTGTATCGCTACTTTATCGGCAGGCGCGACGGAGCTGCTAACGGCCGCCGCAATGAACAGCAGCATGAATATCAAGCCAAGGAATATCAGTCTTTTCTTCAAAAGCTTCATCGCTTTTACCTCCTAAAAAGTATTCTTTATGGTGGTTAGAGTGCTCTAACCAAGAAGATGATATCATATCAAATTTCTTTTGTCAACACCGAAAATAATTCGGGTAGCCAAATCGCCGCAAACGTGATACCATACGCATAGCGCTTTTGACGAAGGAGAAATGATAATATGATAAATTCAAAGCCCGTAGTGTGCGTTACCAGCAGCACCAATAACGCCGTGTTCCCCGAAGCCACGCGCGAGATACAGATGACCATGACCTATTGCGACGCGATATACAGCGCGGGCGGCGTGCCGGTGGTCGGGGCGGAGCATGGGGCGGAGGAGCTGAGCGAGCTTTGCGACGCGCTTCTGCTCACGGGCGGCAGGGACGTTGAGCCCAGCCTTTACGGCGAAGAGGTCCTTAACGACACCGTAAAGACAGACCCGCCGCGCAGCGAGTTCGAGCTTGCCCTTATACGCGAATTTATGGCGCGCAAAAAGCCCATAATGTGCATTTGCCGCGGCGTACAGATGCTAAACGTAGCCCTCGGCGGCACGCTCTATCAGGATCTGGTGGAGCAGTGCGGCTATGTGCATAGCGATAAGGACATTCGCCACTATGTCTATGCCGAGCCGGGCAGCATACTGCATGAGCTTTTCGGCGAGAAGTTCAAAACCAACAGCACCCATCATCAGGCCATAAAGCAGCTTGCCCCCGGCCTGAAGGCCACCGCGCACTCGATAGAGGGCATAGTTGAGGCATTCGAGCACGAATCCCTGCCCATATTCGGCACACAGTTCCATCCTGAGCGCCTCAGCGGCAAATATAACGACGGCCGCACGCCGGACTTCACCCCGCTGTTCAGGCGATTCATAGCCAACGCCGAGGCCTATGCGGAAAAGCAGCTTTAATGCGGGAGAGATATAATGGACAAGGTATTTGAGCTTATACAAAAGGAGCAGGAGCGGCAGAACAGCACGATAGAGCTTATAGCATCGGAAAACTTTGTGTCCGAAAATGTGCTGAAGGCCGCCGGAAGCTGCCTTACCAATAAATATGCCGAAGGATATCCCGGCAGACGCTATTACGGCGGCTGCGAGGTTGTGGATGAGCTGGAAGAATACTGCCGGCAAAAGTGGCAGCAGGTGTTTGCGACGGATTATCACGTCAATGTGCAGCCGCTGAGCGGTACCCACGCGAACATGACGGCCTACGCGGCGCTGCTTCAGCCCGGGGATACGATACTGAGCCTTGATTTGCAGATGGGCGGGCATATAAGCCACGGTTTGCCCATAAGCATGACTGGCAGGCTTTATAACATAGAGCATTACGGCCTTGACGGCAGGGGCTATATAGACATGGGCAGCGTGGAGGACATGGCAAAAAGGACGCGGCCCAAGCTGATAATAGCAGGCGCGTCGGCATACAGCCGCATTATCGATTTTGAACGCTTTGCGCGCATAGCGCATGAAAACGGCGCGCTGCTCATGGCGGACATTGCGCACATAGCCGGCCTTGTGGCGGCGGGGGAGCATCCTTCGCCCTTCGGCCATGCTGATATAGTTACCACCACCACGCATAAAACGCTGCGCGGTATACGCTCCGCATTGATATTCTGCAAACAGGAATATGCCAAGCAGGTGGACAGCGCGCTGTTCCCCGGCATGGCGGGCGGCCCGCATATGCACACCATAGCGGCAAAGGCCGTGACAGCGGAGGAGGCGCTTACGCCTGAATTCCGTGCATACATACGCCGCGTGGTGGAAAACAGCCGCGCCATGGCCGCGGAGTTTACGCGCATGGGTTACGAGGTTGTGACCGGCGGCACGGATAACCACATGTTCCTTTTGGACTTCACCCGCACCCATCCCGCCATAACCGGACAAATGGTTCAGCAGGCGCTGGACAGCCGCGCCATAACGCTGAACAAGAACAGCGTCCCGGGCGAAACGCGCAGCCCCATGCAGACCTCCGGCGTGCGCATAGGCACCGCCGCGATGACCACGAAGGGCTTCGGCAGGGACGATTTCATAGCCGTGGCGCACAGGATAGACGAAATAATTACTTCCCTTACGCGCGAATAAAAGCCGCACATAGACTAAGATAATAAAACCCGCCCCGTATGTTTCACGTGAAACATGCGGGGCGGGGCTTTTATATATGGATGAAAATGATGCAGGAGGGATTCTACGGAAAAATTGGATATGATATTATATGACTTATGCTGAAAAGCGAGTTGACTTTCCCCGTATGATGTGTTATATGTTTCATATATGTTATATATACTTATATAGAGCAAGGAAGAGTGTTAGATGCGAGTATTGAATCAGCTGGACTATGAAAACATTTTATATCCAACATCATTAGTTAAAGGAGAACAGCCGGCCGAGCCGTATCCTTCGGTGGCTAAGGCAGGATGTGGGCTGATATGCGCGTGCATGTTGGTCAGTATTCTGACGGATAAACAGCTTGAGCCACGGGAAGCAGTACGCATTTCCGTAAGGGCGGGAGCAAACCATTTTGGCACGGATATGCCCATATTTGCTAAAGAAATTGCAGAACAGTATGGCCTGGAGCTCTCAAGCGGATCGTCAAAGGAAGAACTGATGAATGGTCTGCGTGCCGGGGCGGTTGCCATTATTCATGCCGGTAAACCAAAGGGATTGTTTTCGGATGGTGGTCATTTTGTATTAGCTGCTAAGGCGGAGGGAGAAAATATATATATTATTGACCCATCTTTTAAGCAGGAAAAGTATGATAAAGACTATAGGCAGGGACTTTTTACAATGGAGCCGCCGTATATTGTGGTCTCTGCTGATAATGTGATGGATCAAATAAAATATAGAATGCCGTCATGGTATCTGTTCCGCAAGCACAATAAATAACATATAGTAATATATGTAAATATAGCTTATTAAAAACCTCGCTAAAACAGAAGCGGGGTTTTTATTTCTATGAGCACAAAAAATACCTATTGACAATAATACATAATAGGACATATAATGAGGTCAATTCCTTCTTTAAACAAAAAAACCTGATGGAGGATCAAATGTTATGAGGATTAGCGGACATGAATTTGCAAGGATGTGCGATGCGACATTGACCGGTGCGGTCGCCACACATCAGGAAATGCTGGAAATGATAAAACAGGCAAAGAAGTATCACTTTTATTCTGTTATAGGACAGCGCTGCTATTTGGATGAAATGGTTGAAAAACTCAAAGGTACCGATGTTCTGGTGGGCGCGGGCTGCAGCAATATAACCGGAGCTGACCCGGCAGAGGTAAAGGCCAACTTTGCCAAGTGGCATCTGGCTCACGGAGCGCAGGAAATAGAAAACATAATGAATATAAGCGCGTTTAAGTCCGGACTTGATGACATGGTTGTGCGTGATGTTCGGGCTGTTCGTGACGCTATCGGCCCGAATGTTGTTTATAAATGCATTTTGGAAGTATGTTATCTGAATGATGATGAAATACGCCATGCGTGCGAGCTGCTTATAGAAGGCGGTGTTGATTATGTGAAAACCTCTACGGGTAAGGCGGGGCCTGCCACGCTGCACCATGTTGAGGTTATGTCAGAGGCATGCAAGGGAAGGGCCAAGATAAAAGCGGCGGGAGGAATAAGATGCGTGAGTATAAGATGACAGAGACAAAAATTTTAACCAGACTGATTTGTAATAGCTGCGGTAAAGTCATTGCCCTGCGCGGCGGTATTCCACTGGAGGGAGTCTGTGCTGTGCGGCAAAGCTGGGGGTACGAGTCCGAAA
>ERZ825896.1482-NODE-1482-length-25830-cov-6.630805_pt1 | contig 25830 bp, 25 predicted proteins | sample MGYA00519858_ERZ825896 | MGnify/ENA primary metagenome ERZ825896 (study PRJEB31778, sample SAMEA3449214) | human gut metagenome | biome: human gut; feature: human-associated habitat; material: faeces | place: United Kingdom | collected 2010/2012 ...
CTCGTTGCGGGACTTAACCCAACATCTCACGACACGAGCTGACGACAGCCATGCACCACCTGTCACCGCTCCTTTCGGCCCCGCCGTCTCCGGCGGCTCACGGTGATGTCAAGCCCTGGTAAGGTTCTTCGCGTTGCTTCGAATTAAGCCACATGCTCCGCTGCTTGTGCGGGCCCCCGTCAATTCCTTTGAGTTTTAGCCTTGCGGCCGTACTCCCCAGGCGGGGCGCTTAATGCGTTGGCTGCGGCACGGAGGGACATCTCCCCCCACACCTAGCGCCCATCGTTTACGGCTGGGACTACCAGGGTATCTAATCCTGTTCGCTCCCCCAGCTTTCGCGCCTCAGCGTCAGTGGCGGCCCAGAAGGCTGCCTTCGCCGTCGGTGTTCTTCCCGATATCTGCGCATTTCACCGCTACACCGGGAATTCCGCCTTCCCCTACCGCACTCGATCCCCCCAGTTCGGCCCGCTTCCGGGGGTTGAGCCCCCGGCTTCGACGGTGCCGCTTGAAGGGACGCCTACGCGCGCTTTACGCCCAATGAATCCGGATAACGCTCGCCCCCTACGTATTACCGCGGCTGCTGGCACGTAGTTAGCCGGGGCTTTCTGGTAAAGTACCGTCACTCTATTATCATTTCCTATAATAGACGTTCTTCCTTTACAACAGAGTTTTACAATCTATAAGACCTTCATCACTCACGCGGCATTGCTCGTTCAGGGTTTCCCCCATTGACGAATATTCCTAACTGCTGTCTCCCGTAGGAGTCTGGGCCGTGTCTCAGTCCCAATGTGTCCGATCAGCCTCTCAGCTCGGATATGCATCGTTGCCTTGGTAGGCCATTACCCCACCAACTAGCTAATACACCGCAAGCCCATCTCATAGTGAAGCCGAAGCTCCTTTTAGTATAAAAAGTTTTCTTTCTATAATTCATCCGGTATTAGCGTTCATTTCTAAACGTTATCCCAGTCTTTGAGGTAGGTTACCCACGTGTTACTCACCCGTCTGCCACTAAGTAGTATCTACTTCCAACTTTGTGCAAGCACTCCATCTTCAATAGGCTACTTCGTTCGACTTGCATGTCTTAGGCATGCCGCCAGCGTTCATCCTGAGCCAGGATCAAACTCTCCAAAATATCTTTTTTGGTTTGTCTTTTCTCTGGTTTTGAATTGACGTTTTGCTCAGTTTTCAAAGATCATTTCCGCTTCCTTTTTCAAAAGCAATACTAATATATCAAATGCTCCTCACCTTGTCAACACATTTCTTTATTTTTTTTCACTTTTTTTCTTATTTTGATTATTTGATACCAATTTCTTATATTCCTGAAAATATTTTTCATTAAATCTATCATTAAACGGGAAATATTTCTTATTATATAAGTCTATTAAATCATCAAGTGATCCTCTAACAACCTCATCAAGTTCATCGGAATAGTTCATCTTTTTTTTATGATATTTGTATTCCATTTTATCCAATATTTTATACTCTTTAGTTGGAAAAATTCGCAAATCTAAATCATAATCAATATATTTTATAGTATTTTCCTCAATTATAAACGGGGTTGCTATATTGCAATAATAATATGTTCCATCTTTCTTCAATTGAGCAATAATATTAAACCATTTGTCTTTAAAAAAATACATAACCGCAGGCTCTTTTGTTTTCCATTTATTGCCTTCTGCTTCCGTTACTAAGGTCTTATTATTTCCAAAAACGATATAATCTTTTTTCACATCTAAAACAACGGCTTCATCCCACGCTCTATGTATACTTCCATCATGTTTGTAACATTGTATTTGTAATTTAGTGCCTTTATTCAACATTATAAGCACCTCCTACATCAATTATAACTTTTTTTACAAAAAAAAGCAAAAAATAAAATTACAATTATATGTAATTTTATTTTTCAAATGTTTGTAATGCTTTATTTATATATATGTCATCAAAAGTATTATCATCAGTAACTTCAATATCAGGATTAATTCCTTCACCATTAATACTATTTCCATTAGCAGTTAACCAAATCTTAGTTGTGTATTTATATTGTTCACCTGTTGGCAATTCTATTAAATTTTGTACTGTTCCTTTTCCATACGTAGTATTTCCCACAAGAGTAGCATTAACGTTTTCTTTTAATGCTGATGCAACTATCTCAGATGCTGATGCACTTTCTGAATTAACTAGAACAACTATTGGATATGTTTTTTCTTTAGAACCATTTGAATATTTCTTCTCTATCTTATTTTGATCTTTAACTTGATACATTACTCTGTTATTAGACAAGAATAATGACAAAATATTTTCAGCTGTACTCGAATGTCCTCCAGAATTATCTCTTAAATCAATAATTAATCCTTCAATGCCATCTTTCTCGAGATTATTTAGCTTATCTTTAAATTGTTCATATGTATTAAGTGCAAATATAGATATCTTTATATATCCTATATTTTTATTATTGTTATTAAGCATCCTAGAAGAAACAGATGATATTGTAACCTTTCCCTTACTTAAAGATACTTCTTTTTCTTCGCCATCCCTATTTATTACTAAATTAATTTTAGTGTCACTTGCCGCTACAATCTTAGAGAATTCTGTAGTTGTAAGGTTTTTAGTATCTTCACCATTGATAGATATAATTTTATCATTTACTTGCAGTCCAGCTTTTGATGCAGGAGAATTATCAAAAACAGTTAGTATTTGAATATATTCATCTGCATATTTTATAATTTCAATTCCAAACCCCTCAAATTCTCCATTTAGCTTTATATTAAAATTATTAGCCGAATTTTCATCAAAATATGTGGCATACGGATCATCAAGTGAATCTATCATGCCTTTAATAGCTCCATTAATAAGTTTATCTTTATCCACATCACCATAATAATTATTTACAATATTTTGATATTGCTCAATAAATTTATATATCTCATTATTTTCATTATATTTTACAGTGACATTGCTTTTTCTACATATCAAATATGCCATGATAAAACTTATAAAACAAGTTACAATAACCAAAAAAACTACCTCAACAGTCGTAAAACTATTACTTTTTATTTTTGCTTTTTTCATATATTCACCATCTTTACCATAATAATGATAACACAAACCAACTCTCATGTCCACACTATAACAAAGCATTTTACATATATAAAATGAAACAAATATTGCTAAAAAGGAAACAATACGATATAATTTGATTAGTCGTTAAAGGAGAAAAGTATGATAGAAATACAAAATAGAAAAGCAAAATTTGATTACGAAATAATTGATACATATGAAACAGGAATTGTACTTACAGGAACAGAAATAAAATCAATAAGGCAAGGGAAAGCCAATTTAAAAGACAGTTATTGTATTATTAAAAATAATGAGATATATGTACTTAATATGCATATTTCATCATATGATCACGGAAATATTTTTAATCATGAAGAAACAAGAACTAAAAAACTTTTAATGCATAAAAAAGAAATTAATAAAATTAAAAATAATCTTGAGTTAAATGGTTTTACTGTTATACCACTAAAATTATATTTTAAGGGTAGCTTTGCTAAATTACTAATAGGAGTTGCTAAAGGAAAACATAATTATGATAAAAGAGAAACAATAAAAAAACGTGATCAAGAAAGAGAATTAAAAAAATATATAAAGAAAAATATTTAGTTGCATATTTACCCTAAAATGGCGTATAATATGCTTGTATGGGGCTGTCTAGGTTTCGACAGAAATATTAGGCTCTAGATTGCAAGTCGAAGGTACGCGTTAAGTACAAGCAAAAATAAATGCAAAAAATAAATTAAAAAATGTATTTAGTGGAGCTTTAACTCCATCTTTCGCTTAATAGAACTTAAGCAAATACAGCTCTTTATTATCTAATTCTGCGTAGATTTTAAAGGGTTCGATTTTAGCAGAATATATTATAATCTTGACTAGGGGTTATAATGAATTAAACTAGTCTACCAAATTAAAAAGTTGTTAGTTGCCTTATTTAATTTGGAAAATGTTCAACTAACTAAACTTGTAGATATCTTTTGTGAGATATTTTTGGACAGGAGTTCGATTCTCCTCAGCTCCACCAGATTGATAGAAAACTCGAACTTTTTCGAGATAATATAAAAACTACTCTCAAAATCAAATTGAAAGTAGTTTTATTTTATAAATTTAATAGCACACTTCCAAATTGCCATACAAATTAGAATGTAAAACTGTTTATAAATTATTTTTCTAACATTACTCTTTTGTCAAAATAGTAATGTTTCTATTTTGTAAATAAAATCACGGATTAAATTATAATATAAATGGGATTGTACTTTTATTTAGCGTAATACCATTATTTTTTTGTTTTATTTTGAATATATAAGAAAAAAATTAAATATTTTCGTGATATAATATCTCTATAGGAGTGGTGTAATGGACAGATTAATTATTGTAACAGGCATAAGTGGAAGTGGTAAATCTACAGTATCAAATTATATATATAATCATTATAAAAATTCAACAATTATATCAATGGATGTTTTAAAAGAAAATATTTATGATTTAGTTGGTTTTAATAATTATGAACAAAAACAAAATTTAAAATTAATTATATATAATACTTTTATGGATTTATTAAATGAGTGTATGAAAAGAAATGATGAAAATATTATAATAGAATATCCATTTAATAATAATTGGGAAAATAAATTTAAAAAGTTAGTCGATAAATACAATTATAAAGCCTTAACAATTAAGATTAAAGGAAAAGATTATGATACAATTTTTCGAAGATTAGATATTAGAAATAATAGTACAAAAAGACATCCAAGCCATTCATTAACTTGTTATAATTTAAAAGAAAAAGATAAATATAAATCTACAAATAAATTAGATTACGAAGAATTGAAAAATGATTATGAAACAGATAAGTATACTTCAATAAATATTGGCAGAGAAATAGTTTTTATAAATGATGATCTTAATTATACTAACATTATTGAACAAATAGATGGTGATTTAAGTGATTAAGGATAATTTTATCATTATAAAAAGTTACTTTAAATTAGTTAGAGGTAATAAAATAGGTATTTTTAAACTATTCTTTTCATCAGTTATATCCCATGGAATATCTTTGTTAATTCCTATTATAATCGCAAACATAATAAAAAATATTACATTGCAAGATTATAATTCTGCTTATATTTTTTCTTTTCTACTATCTTTATCTTACCTATTTTATAATTTGTTTTTAAAATGGAACTACGATGTATATACACAAAATACAAAATATTGTTGTGCAAAAATTCAAAAAGAAATGATTAAAAAAATCTCGACTTATGATGATAATTTTCAAAATCATATTTCTAAAGGAGAACTAATTAGTACAATAAATCAAGATGTTATAGATTTAACAAAATGTATTGATAGAATAGCTGAGTATATTATTAACTTTATAAGTTTTATAGTTTTAATAATAATTGTATCAACCATTAATTTTAGTTCTTCAGTAATTATATTTATGGTATGTTTAATATATTTAATGTTATATAATAAATGTAATAAAAAAATAGTTAAATATACTGGATTGTCTAGGAAAGATATGGATAATATAAGCAATACATTTTCTCAAATGATGATAGGAATTAATGAAGTAAAAGTATTCAATTTAACAAACAAAATTTTAGAAAAATATGATGAACTTAAGAAGCAATTTGACTATAATTACAGTGGAAGAAGAAAACCATTGAATACTAGAGATAATGGCATAACATATATAATTTACTTTGCTAAAGTTTTAATATATATTTTATGTATATATCTTATATCACAAAATAAATTGACTTTAGATTTACTGATTTTATTAATCTCATATTATGATAACTCGCTATCAATTTGTAAGGGTATTATGAAAAACTCTAGCGATATAAGATTGATATCAGTTTCTATAGATCGTGTAAATAATATAATAAATTACAATCCAATTGAAAAAATAGATTTTGGAAAAGAAAAAATACCAAATTCTATAAAAAATATTAAATTTGATAATGTAAGTTATAGATATTATGGAAAAGAAAACAATGTTCTTACTAATATATCATTTGAAATAAATCCCAATGAAATTACTGCATTTATCGGACATACAGGTAGTGGAAAATCCACAATTGGTAAATTACTTTTAAGGTTATATAAAAATAATAGCGGTAGTATATTAATTAATGATCAAGACATTTTTGAATTTGATAAAAATGATTATAAAAATTTAATATCTATTGTAAATCAAAAACCATTTATTTTTAATATGTCAGTTATGGATAATTTCAAATTAGTGCAAAATAACGAGGATACAATAAGAGAAATATGCAAAAAAATAGGAATAGATAAACTTATTTTGAATTTGCCAAATGGATATGAAACAATACTAAAAGAAGATGCAACTGATTTATCTGGAGGTCAAAAACAACTTATTTCAATAGCTAGGACTATTATGTGTGATTCTAAAATTATTATTTTTGATGAAGTAACTAGTGCATTAGATCCTGAAACTACAAACCAAATTATTAAAATTTTAAATACAATAAAACAGGATAAAGTAATAATATTAATTACTCATAAGCCGGATTTAATGAAAATAGCAAACAATTTAATTTTATTAAATGATGGTAATATTGTAGGAATTGGTAATCATAAAGAAATAATAACAAATAATAATTATTATAAAAAATTATTAAAAGAATAAATGATATAAATTTTAAGAAACATATTGTACAAGAAAAATGAAAAATAAATTTTGTTATCCGTCCCCTTTGGGGACATTTTTTGTTATAATTAATTTGTGATAGATACGAAGCATTTAGATATAAATAATTTTAATACTTGGGCAAAAAAACATATTTTTGATGAAAATAGATTTGATGAAGATGGCTATATCATTATGGAAAACAATTCAAACCATAAAACCACTGGTATAATTGCTAAAATATTTGAAGACCATTGGGATGCGTATTACTCTAAATATAAAAATACTATTGATTTAAAATGAAAATGCTGATAAAGAAGTACATAAAATAATTAACTGCACTAATCACAATCTCAGCGCTTCCGTATATGTTTGTCCTAAAGATAATGAAGTTATCTTTTCTCATCATACATGTAAAGGTAGATTATATTCTTCATGTGGTATTAAATCTCAAAAAATCAAAACTCAAAATATTTTGGAAAAATGTATTAATACAAAACATAGGCATATTACATTTACAATACCTAACGATTTAAACATGTGGTTCTTTGACGACCTTCTTACTAATAATATTTTATTTGATTCAGTTTGTAAAACTCTTTATTCTATTGTTAACGGAAAAGTAAAAAAGAAATATAAATATAAATTAATACCAGGTTTCTTTGCTTTTCTTCATACATTTGGTAGACCACTTAATTTTAATCCACATATTCATGTTATTATTGTTGAAGGATTAATTGACAAAAATCATAATTTTAAGAAATATAATTATTTCAATTATGATGCTCTTTCAAAAAGATTTATGAAAATATTATTGGATAACATGGAAAAACATTTTGGGAAAAAATCATTTAAAGACACTAAAAACAAAATGTATTTAAAATATAAAAATGTATTCTATGTTAATAATAAACTAGAAGATAATGGATATAAGTTTAATTCAATTAAAGAATTAATTAGATATGTAACTAGATATTGTTCCAGACCAGTTATTGCTGAATCAATAATATTAAAATATGACGGAGAAAATGTTACATGGTTTTATTCAGATCATACACATGAAGAATATCATGAAATAACTGAATCAACAGAATCATTTATTACGAAGATATTAAGGCATCTACTTCCCTCAAATTATAAATCTATACGATATTATGGTTTTTATAATAAATCAAACAAATTATGTGATAAACTAATTACAATTATAAAAAAACTCATTTCCTTAAAATTCTCTTACTTTTTTCTTAGAAACATTTTATTATTAATTTTAACATTCAATTAAATTCACAAAAAAAGCACAACTTTTAATCTATTGCACTCTTATATTTTTTATTTCCTGTGAATAATTTTTTGATATTCTTTTTCTGCCTTGATAAAATTTTCATTATAAAAACCAATTAGATTTTCTATTTCTTGTTTTTTATTATGTACATTTAAACTATTAGAACAAGACAAAGCCCTACACTCTCCATCTATAGTTGCAACTAAAAAGAATAATTTTTGAATAATTGTTTCTAATCCTAATATTTCACCTTGATAAAAGATATTAAAAGTCATTGTATTTATTGAATTATTTTTATTTTCTTTAGCCAAGTAACTCAAATAATTCTTAGAATTATTAATTAATTTTTCTATCTCATTATTCGTTAGTGTATTTAAAAACGGATAATTTAATGAAACCTTGTAAATTAAATTAATCATGTCGGCTTTTACATCAGTAAATAACACTTTATCACTATAAAATTTTTTAAAGAAGGCAAATTCTAAATTAACCAAATTATAATCATAAAAATCAATTCTGTATTTAACCTCATTTTCAAAATCCTTTAATTGCTTTATTTTTGCTTTCCTAGCATCATTTTTTTCTTCTATAGTCTCTATTTCACTTATTTCATCTTCACTTATAATTGGTTTTTTCATATAAGTATTAAAATGTATAAGAAATGGATCACAACATAAAATCAAAAAAGCAATTTTTGTATCGAAATCGTATCCTAATTTATTATATGGATTTGTTAAATAATTAATTGCCATTTTATATCCTTCATATCCAATACTTCTTTCATAACCTTTAAAGTGATTAACTAATTCATTTATTTCATACAAATTATTTTCATCAATATTTTTAAAATTATTAAACTTCCCCAAATTATAATATAATTTAGAGTAATTTGTTATACAATCATCATATGTTTTCACATTACTCACCCCACATTGGTGGTTATTATAAAATATTTTTTTTATTTTGACAAGTATTTAACAAAAAAAAGGTAACAAAATTTGTTACCTTTTAATCTCAACCATTTCATATGCTTCTATTATATCGCCAACTTTTAAGTCATTAAAGTTTTCAACTGTAATTCCGCATTCTAAGCCTTTCTTTACTTCTTTAACAGAATCTTTTTCTCTTTGTAAAGAACTGATATTACCATCATATATAACTACACTATCTCTAATAACTCTAGCTTTAGCATTATTTTTAACTATACCATCAGTTATATATGATCCAGCAATAATTCCAACCTTAGAAAATTTAAATAATTTTCTTATTTCAGCTGTTCCAATTACTTTTTCTTCATAGATAGGATCTAGCATACCTTTCATAGCCGCTTCCATTTCTTCAACAGCTTTATATATAATATTATATAATCTAATTTCTACACCGTTTTCCTTAGCATAATCTCTTATACTATTAGATGGTCTAATATTAAAGCCTATTATAATAGCATTTGATGCTTTAGCAAGAACAATATCACTTTCTGTAATAGCACCAACACTACTTCTAATAACTTTTACGCGTACCCCTTCGACATCTAATTTTTCAAGGGAATTTTTTACAGCCTCACTACTACCATTAACATCAGCCTTGATTATAACATTTATTTCCTTAATACCATCTTGTATTTTAGCAAATAAATCATCCAAGCTAATTGTTCCACTATTCTTATTATCATTTAATTTAGCTTGAACTCTTCGTTCCTCGCCAACGCTTCTTGCTTGTTTTTCCGTTTCAAAAGCCATAAATTTATCACCTGCAACTGGCATATCATTTAAACCTGTAATTTCAACAGGAGTTGATGGCAATGCCTCTAAAACTTCCTCACCACGATCATTTTTTAGGGTACGAACTTTACCATAAGCACATCCAACAACAATTGGATCACCTATACGAAGAGTACCATTTTGAACAAGAATAGTTATAATTGGACCTACATGTTTATCAAGTCTTGCTTCAACCACAGTACCCGTTGCATATCTTTTTGGATTAGCCTTATAATCTTCCATTTCAGCAACAAGTAAAATATTTTCAAGTAATTCACTAATACCTTCACCTTTTGCAGCTGAAATCTTATTAAATAAAGTATTACCGCCCCACTCTTCGGGTGTAAGACCATATTCAGTAAGATCTGTCATAATTCTTTCTGGATTTGCACCTGGTTTATCCATTTTATTTATAGCTACAATAATTGGTACTTTAGCAGCAAGAGCATGATCTATTGCTTCTCTTGTTTGAGGCATAACACCATCATCTGCAGCAACAATTATAATTACAATATCCGTTATTTTAGCCCCTCTAGCACGCATTTCCGTAAATGCAGCATGACCTGGAGTATCAATAAAAGTAATCATTTCTCCATTATAATTTACTTGATATGCACTAATAGCTTGTGTAATACCACCTGCTTCTGAAGAAACAACATTAGTTTTTCTAATTGCATCAAGTAATGTTGTTTTACCATGATCAACATGTCCCATAATGGTAACAACTGGGGCTCTTTTTATTAAATCTTCAGCATTATCAACTATTTCAAATTCTTCAAAATTAGTTACATCTGCTGTTTCTTCTCTTTTTAATTCTTTACCATAATCAAGAACTAATATTTCGGCATTTTCAAAACTAATTGAATTATTTATGGTAGCCATTGTTCCAAGCATAAATAATTTTTTTATAAGCTCTGCTCCACTAACACCAATTCTATTGGCAAGTTCCCCTATAGTCATATTTTCAGTATATAAAACAATATTAGAATTAGTAGAATTGGTATTTGATTGTAACCTTTCTTTATTTTTATACATTTCTTTCTTCTTAGCAGCAAGTTCTTTTTTATTGTTAATAACCTTATTAAATTCTTTTTTCTTTTTTAATTTTTCTTTCTTTACTGTATTATCAACTTCAATATTTTTATCAAAAGTAATTTGTTCTGCTAAATCATCAAGTGCTTCTTCTTCTGAATATGTGGCATTATCTAGTTCAATGATAGCGTCTTCATCTAATTCATCACTAGCATTTTTAACATTAATACCAAGCTCCATACATTTTTTTAGTATTTCTTCAACTGATTTGTTTACATCATTCGCATACTCTTGTACACTCATCATATTTACGCACCTCTTTTCTTAAATTTTAAATACTTTTTGCTTTGCCTTTTCAATGTCATTATTATCTCCAAAGCATTCTATAGCAACTCCGGCTTTATTTAGCATATACTTGCTTGCCATAACTAATTGCTCCTTAGAATACATATCTAAATAAATAATTTTAGATATACCAGATGTAATAATCATCTTTGTACATTCTAAGCAAGGAAATAATGTTACATACATTCTTGAATTATTTAAGCGAATTTTTTCACCGGTATAATTTTGAATAGCATTTGCTTCAGCATGAACTACAAATGTATTTTTTATTCGCATTATATCTCCTGTGTCTTCGCCTAAACTATCCCATGGCATATCTAATTTATCATCTATACCTCTAACTGCACCATTATAACCTTGTGAAAGTAAATGATTATTTTCATCTACAATAACTGCGCCTACTTGGGTTCTTGGATCCTTACTACGTTTAGAAGCAACAATAGCCTCTAGCATAAAAAATTCATCCCAAGATAGGTAATCTTTTCTCTCCCCTGACATAAAACACCTACTTATTAACTATATTTCTTAATTCTTCAAATATTTCTTTTGGAACTACAGTTTCTAAATGTTTATTTAAAATATTACTTTTTTCAGCCTTTTCTATTACAGATAAATCTTTTTTTAAATAAGCACCTCTACCATTTTGTTTCCCAGTTTCATCAACAACAACACTTCCATCACATGTTCTAACAACACGAATTAATTCTTGTTTAGGATATTTTTCACGTGTTACTACACAACTTCTCATTGGTATTTTTCTTGTTTTCATTAATTATTCCTCAACTATATTAATGCCAACTTCACGTGCTTGTTCAATTGTTTTTACATCAAGTTTGTAATGTGTTAAACGAGAAGCCAAACGAACATTCATACCCTTTTTACCAATTGCAAGTGATAAGTTTTCATTATTAACAATAACCATAGCCTCTTTTTTATCTTCATCAGTAATAAATACATGAACATCTTTAGCAGGACTTAAAGCATTTTCAATAAATTTCGCTGCATCCTTATCATAATTAACAACATCAATTTTTTCACCATTTAATTCATTTATAATACGATTAATACGTGTTCCTTTTTCACCAATACATGATCCGACAGCATCAATATTATCCCTCTCAGAATATACAGCAATTTTTGTTCTATTTCCTGCATCACGAGCAACACTATATATTAAAATTAATCCTTCATTTATTTCTGGTATTTCAAGTTCAAATAAACGTTTTACAAAACCATAATGATTTCTTGATAATAGAATAAGAGGACCTTTACCATTATTGTCTACTTTTGTAATATATACCTTAATATTAGATCCCATTTTAATTTTTTCACCAGGAATTATTTCTGTTTTTGGTAATATTCCTTGTGTGCGACCTAAATCAATATAATAATTACGAACATCTTCCATTGCAACTAATCCTGTAACCATTTCATCTTGCTTATCTTGATATAAAGAAATAATATTATTCTTTTCAGCCTCACGAATTTTTTGGACAACTACTTGTTTTGCTGTTGCAGCTGCAACTCTACCAAAATCCTTTGGTGTAACTTCTGTTTCAATCGTTTCCCCTATTTTAATTCCAGGAACTATTTTTTGTGCATCTTCTAATGTTAAATGTAATCTTTCATCAAAGAATACTTTATATGGAGTATCATCGTCATCATCGTCATCATCATCTGTTTCTTCAACAATTTCCTCTTCTGGAAGACCAGCAATAATCTCATCATATTCATTCTTTTCCACAACAGTTTTAAATGAATAAATATGTATTTCACCAGTTTCTCTATTAATATCTACCCTAACATTTGGTAATGAATGATAATTTTTTTTGTAAGCAGATGTAAGTGCTAACTCCATAGCATCATATACTATATCTTCAGATATTCCTTTTTCCTTGCATAAAACATCAAGAGCTGTTTTAAATTCTTTACTATTCATAAAATTCACCTTCCTTATTTTGAACAAACATCTAATATATAATTATCAGTAATTAAATCAGCCTCATCGAGGATTGGATTAACAATCTTACTAACAATTACACAATCATCAACAGTAATTGGACTTACATTATCAATTATAATTCTAAGATAATATATACCATCTTCTTTAAGATATTCAATATTAACTATTTTATATCCTTTTTCTTCAACTTGCTTTGTAATTAATTCTGAAACTTTATCTACTATATTCACAGCTACCTCCATCTTACATTAAAGAGTGGGATTACCCACTCTTCCTTTCACACAAAATTATTATAACACATAAGTTTAAAAAAATTAAGTTTTTTTTACAATTATTATCTTTTTTTTGATATAATTATTTATAGGTGATAATAGTGAAAAAAATAAATGACATATCTGACTATAAAATTATGAGTATATCTATAAGTTCACTTATAATTTTATTTACCCTTATTTACTTTAGATATAAGCCTCTTGAGTTATTTAATATAAGTATTAGTGACTTAAATAATACTATTTTAACAACTTACAATATAATTACAATTATAACCTCATGCTTTTTAACACTTCTTTTTATTATTTCGTTTTGGAAGAAAAATGATAAAGATCTAAAAATAAGATTTAAACAAATAGGTATTGGTATTGGGGCAATGACCTTATACTTTTTACTTCCATATTTAGAAGGAGTACCTTTTGTTATTATGGGTGTTGATACTACAACACTTCCAATTTGGGTTAAAGTATTTTACTTAACAATGTATAGTGTATTAACTGCATCCCTTATTATGATTATATATAACAAAAAATTAAGTAAAGATTTTAAAGATATGAAAAAAAATAGCATTAAATATTTTAATAAATATATAAAATACTGGCTTATAGGATTATTTATTATGATGGTAAGCAATTTATTTATTAATTTAATTGTTACCAATGATATTCCATCTAATGAACAAGTTATTAGAGAAACATTTAATATTAGTCCTTTATATATCTTTTTCTCAGCTGTAATATATGCGCCTATTGTTGAAGAATTAATTTTTAGACAAAGTATAAAAAATATTTTTAATAATAAATGGCTATTTATTATAATATCTGGTTTATTATTTGGTTCAATGCATGTCTTTGGCGATTTCAAAAATATTACTGATTTATTATATATAATACCATATTCAACTCCAGGAATCATCTTCGCATACATGCTTGAAGATTCTGATAATATATGCGTACCAATGAGTTTTCATTTCATACATAATGGTATCTTAATTTCTTTACAATTTATCTTATTATTATTTGGATAATATGAAGCAAAAACATCTTTTAAAAAAATTTATAATTACTTTAATCGTTCTCTTACTTTTAGTTTCATTAGTTATTATATATAGTTATTTTATTGGAACATCTGGCTTAAAAGTAAAAGAATATAACATTAAAAGCAAGAATATTCCAGATGAATTTTATGGACTAAAAATAGTTCAATTATCCGATATTCATTATGGATATCACTTTAATAAAAAAAAGTTAGAAAATGTTGTAAAGAAAATTAATGAAATTAAACCCGATATTGTTGTTCTAACAGGTGATATTGTTGATAATAAAATATCAGAAGAAGAGAAAAATGAATTAATAGAGGAATTAAATAAAATTGAAGTAACAATTGGAAAATACGCAATTAAAGGAAATCATGACTATGATTTTAAAGATTTTGACAAAGTTGTAAATGATTCTAATTTTATTAATTTAAATGATACATTTGAAATTATTCATGGTAATAATAGTAATATTATGATTAGTGGTGTAAGTACTAATTTGCATGGTAAAAACAAGATAAATGAAAAACTAGATTCATCAAAAAAATATCTAGAAAATAACAGTGTAAACTATAAGATATTACTATTACATGAGCCTGATTATATTGATAATATAAAAGATATATCATATGATTTAACAATTGCAGGTCATAGTCATAATGGTCAAGTAAGATTACCTTTTATTGGAGCAATATATACACCAAAGGGGGCTAAAAAATACTATAAAGAATACTATAAAGTCAAAAATACCGATATGTATATATCTAATGGTCTTGGAACTACAATAATGAATTTAAGATTATTTAATAAACCTTCTATTAGTTTATATAGATTAACAAATTAATGAATTTATATAAAAAATAAAAAGCATGTTAACCGATTATTACGTTTATGACAATGCTTTTTATTTTTATATGATTATAATACTTTTATGACATCTAAAGTCTTGTATAAATTTAATTATCCATTCTTTTTTTATAACTTAATTTTTCAATTATTCCCTTTTCTTGCAATCTAAGTGATACTATATTTTTGGCTTTTTTAATGTATTTGACACATATTGTTTAGAACAATTCAGTATTTTTCCTATCTCTTCTTGATTATATAATTTATTATCTATAAAACCATAATATAATAAAACTATGCTTCTTTCTGTATGTGGTAACTCATTTATACATTGTTTAACAATTTTATAAATTTGCACTTTTTCATAATACTCTTCAAAATGTATTTTATCATCTAGTATTGTTTCTCCTAACGTTTGATCATTATCATCACCAATTTTTTCATCTAAACTACAATCATTAATATGTTTGCTTTCTTTTCTTATGAAAAGCATAACTTCATTTTTTATACATGTACATGCATAGCTTGAAAATAAATAACCTTTGATAGTATCAAAAGTATCCACGGCCTTTATTAATCCTAAGCAACCATTTGCAAATAACTCCTTTTTATCATATATACTATTTTTGTCTATTCTTCTAATAACTAAAAATACTAGACCTATATTATGATTAATTATTTTTTCTCTTGCTTCCATATCACCATCATAAAATTTTTTAAAATTCATAAGAATTTCTTCTTGTGATAAAGGTTCTAATACCTTTGTAACGAATAAATTTTCATTCAATTTGATACACCGCTTTCATAAATATGTTACATATTATATCATAAAAATAAATTATTGATACAAAAAAAGTAATTATCTTAAAATTACTTTATATATATTCTCTTTTTACTCTTTTACCTATCATACACATAACTTCATAAGGAATGGTATCTAAATGTCTAGCCACCTCTTCAATATGTGTTATATCTTTTAGAAGGACAACTTTATCATGTAAGTGAACAGAGTCATCTATCTTAACAAATAACATATCCATACATATATTACCAACAATTGTATATTTTTTATCATTAATATATACATATCTACCCGTATTTTTCCTTATAATACCATCAGCATATCCAATAGGTATAATAGCTATTTTATCTCCTTCTTGTCCTTGATAAATACCATTATACCCTACAGTATCACCATTATTTAATGTATTGATTTGAATAATTTCACTATATAAACTAAAAGTACTTTGTAGTTTTAAATCTTTATTCTTCGTAAAACCATACATAATTATTCCAAGCCTACATCCATTTATAAATTTAGGTTTAGAATAATTGACAATTCCATCACTTGCAGACATATGAATAATTTTAATATTATTTATATCTATACTATCTATTAATTCTTTAAATATATTTAATTGTTTTTCATAAATATCTTTGTTATCAGCATTATATAGATGTGTATATATTCCTTCAATAAATACTTTTTTATTATTTAAAATACTAATAACTGTTTTTAATTCATCTATACTTGATATACCAAGTCTATTCATACCTGTATTTAATTTAATATGTACCTTTATATTACTTAAATCATACTTATCTAATTCTTTTAAATATTCTAGTGAATTAATAGTTATGGTTATATTATTAGAGATACATAAATCAATATGTTTACTTGGTACAGGTCCAAGACATAGTATAGGTATATTTTTAAAAGTTTTACGAACTATTAATGCTTCATCTAGTGTCGCAACAGCTAGGTAATTACATCCTCCATCAATAATGGCTTTAACTGTTTCTAGCCCATCATGTCCATAACAATCAGCTTTTATAACACCAATATAATATGTATAATCATTATAATGTTGAATAATTTTTTCAACATTATTTTTAATATTTTTTATATTTATTTCGGCATAAGTATTTCTATTTAAATCCATATTATCACCTTTACATTTAATCATATTCTATTTTATACCTAATCACTACTATCTTTTAATTCTTTATTGTATAATCTATCATATACCTTACTATGTTTTATTAAATAATTATGTGTGCCTTCAGATTCTACTTTACCATCTTCAATAACAAATATTTTATTAGAATCAATAACTGTTGAAAGTCTATGAGCAATTATTAAAATAGTATATTCCCCCTTTAAATTATTTATAGCTTCTTGTATTTTAGTTTGCGTTTCATTATCTAGCGCACTTGTTGCTTCGTCAAATAATAATATTTCTGTCTTTAAAAGAAGAGCCCTTGCGATAGCAAGACGTTGTTTTTGACCACCTGATAAAGTTACACCAGCTTCACCTACAATTGTATCATATTTGTCCGGAAGTGATTCTATAAAATCATCTAAACATGCTAGACGACAGGCTTCTTTTATTTCTTCTTCAGTTGAATTCATTTTTACTACTTTCAAGTTATCCATAATACTCATATTAAATATATAAGCATTTTGACTTATAACAGATAAATTACCTCGAATAGATGATTTATTTAAATTATTAATATTAATTCCATCAAATAATATTTCACCAGAATCAGGCTTATTTAAAGCACTTATTAAATTAAATATGGTTGATTTACCAGCACCTGATGGTCCAACAAAGCCAATCTTTTCATTAGCACTTATTTTTAAACTTAAATTTTTTAATATAGGAGTATTGTTTTCATATGAGAAAGTAACATTTTTAAACTCTATGTTGCCTTTAAAATTCCCAATTTGCTTAGTTCCAAATTGTTCTTTTTTAAATTCATTTTCTTCTAATATACCAAATATTCTATTGGCCGATAAATTAAATTTTTTAATAATCTCATATATTTTTTCTATCCAATCAGCAGTCCATGTTATTTGATAATGATAATTATATATTATTATGGCTGCTTCTATTGTAAGACTATTTGATATTAAAAAGGTGCACATTAATATACTGATGGCTAAATCACATATATCTCTAATGCTTCCTCCAAACATACGTAATTTAGCTTTTGTTCTTTGATATGTATATGATACATCATTGGTTTCTTTCATATACTCATCTGCTTTAATTAAAAAAGAATCTTCGGCATCTAATATTTTTATATCTTTAGCACCTCTTACTATTTCAGATATAAAACCACCTGTTTTTTCCCTATTTTCTTTCCAAATTTTTCTATTTTTATAATTAATATTACTTGCATACTTATTATAAATAATAATAATTACTATAAATACAATATAAGCAATACCAACATATATATTTATAAAAAGAATTGTAACTAATAGCCCAATATTTCCTATAATACCTGTAAAATAATCAATTAAATCTGTAAAAATATCTGTTAAATTATCGGTATCACCATTAATTCTTTCAATAAATACACCACTAGAATTATTATTTAATTCTTCTTGGGTTATTCTTAATGTTTCTCTAGTTAATTCTATTTGAAGATTTTTTCTTACATCATAATAAAATTTATTGTATACAAAGTTACATAAATAATGCATTATATTTCGAAAAATTTCAATAGCAAAAAGAATTATTACAAGTATAAAAAGTTTTTCAAATAATCCATTAGTTAAAGTAATTAATCTTTTAGCACTAATAACAGGAACAATAACAGATATTACGGTTAAAACAATGTTTAACAATAAAAATAATAATAAATACTTTTTACCCCTCTTAGCATACTTATATGTTGATTTTATATTTTTTAAAAAACCTCTATTAAATATTATCTTTTCTTTAACTTCTTTTTCCATTAACTTCAACTCAAACTTTCATATCAATTATACACTATTGGCATTTTTTTATAAAGAAAAAGTGAACTTAATCACTTTTATGCACATTTTGTTTAACACAATTAAACTTTTAATATCTATCATTTTCTATACAACTTACTAGTTATCTAACTATTGTAAACAACATAAAATATTATACCACAGAAAAACAGATTACTTCTAATCTACTACATAAAAATAATTATTGTTAAATTATTTTTAATTATCTTGATGAACTAATTTTCATAATTCAACAAATCTAGTTTCAATGTTTGCTTTTTTCTTTAACTTTTCAAATTTTTTTCTAAAAGTATAAGCTCTTCTCTTGCACTCATGGCATGATTGGATATACACATTTTTCCTATAAAATTAGAAAACATAAATCTATAAATGAAGGAACATCGTTTCTTTTTATTAACACAGTTTTCATATTCCCCTTTAGGAAGTATTTCATATCCTAGTTTTTTAAGAACATTATACCCTTCAATAATTGCATCCATAATTAATATGGAATATTCTTTATCTTTTTTAAGTAACTTTAAATTACCATTTACTTTATAACTTGCAAAAACAAGTGGAAGAACAGCACAGGCATGTGTTTTAAGATAATCATTCATTTTATTTTGTATTGTTACTTTTATTTTTGTTTCTTTAAATATGGATTTTATAAATTCATTGCTTACATCTTTCCCATCTACTCGTCCAATTTGAATTTTATTTAAACAAATTGAATTTATATATCCATCATATTTTTTACCAGCAGCCATAAAGAATGCGAATAATATATTTTTATTTTCGATATTCATATATTTTTCTACAGACATATTATTACCTACAAATACTATATTTTGACTATTATTATGTTTTATGATTGGAACAATACTATCCGAAGATGAAAATCTTGAAACAACAAAGATTACATCATAAATATCATTTTCATCTAACCTATCTATTATATTAAAATGATCTACGGTTTTCTTTCCTAATTTATGTTTTATAATAAGTCCATTGTTTTTTAATTGTTCATAAGTTTTATTCCTTGCCAAAATAGTTACATCATTACCTTTTTTATAGAATGAGCTAAGTTTGATTCAAGTACGCCAGCTCCAATAATTAATATTTTCATTATAAATTAATCCTTTCCATATAATATTTTTTAATTTTACTTATACTTAATACAACTTTTGTTATATAAGTATATATATTACAATTGTTTTTCCTATAATTGTTACTTTTTATTCATTTTAGCTATTAGAACAAAAATACAACTATTTCACCCTTAATACATAATATTTCACCTTCAACACCATTATCATAAAGACATTTTCTAAATAAAAGCATCTTCTTTTTATCATAAGCATTTTTACTTGGTCTTTAAATACACAATACTACATTTTTATAATATCGTCTAAAATGAATATGTTATATTATTTTCCACTTTGACTTTCATCTACATCTAAGTATATTAGATATATAAAATTGCAATAATCTATTATATATTCGATTGCAATTATTCATTCCCCTATGTTATTTCATAAAAAGCACATTTTTTCTTTTGAACATTGTTTTAAGTTTCAAAGATTGGAAACATTAATTTTTAGAAAATAAATTTATATCTTTTTTGCTTTCTTTTTACTTTTAAAATGTTCAATATAGTTTAATTCTATCTTTTACCACTATATTATCACATTTTACTATATATTCTTTTTAGTGCTCGAAGTAATTAATGTACCAATTCCTAAATAAAATTGTTTATTATCTAATAACTGCTTTTTTATATTTTTTTGTAAAGATGTATCTTCCTGAAGCATCATATAGTTATTACATTCGTTAATATTATAAACAAAGTTTAATATATCTGCTGTACATTCTATACCATCAGTAACAGAAAATAAATCATGAAATTTGGCAATATTACTACCTTTATCAACTATTTCATATATTTGATTGCTTAGTAGCCATGAATTACATAAATATTTAAAATTTTTTATATCATATATTTTTTCTAAAATATATTTAGAATCATATATTGACTTTTTTACGTCATTTATATCTAGTTTACTACCTTTTGGTATATGAATTTTTATAATGACCATATTTCGTTCATCTATAAAATACTCGTATTGAAGTCTACCTATTTCAATTAGTTTTCCTCTTATAAAATAAATTGCCCATAACATTTGAGATATTCTTACCCCTTCATATCCCCTAATAATTAAATCATTTTCAAAGCATTCTTTAACTCTTATTTTATGAATATTTATTTGATTAAAATCAAACCTATATCTATTCATATTATTTTTATGAAATTTGTATCCTAATATGATCATTAAATTAGTTACAAATGGATTTATATTTTTTGCAAATAACTTATTTATATCTTTTATATTCCATAATTCTTTTATTGTTGAAAAATCATTACAATATAATACCTCATATACCCTTTCAAGTGCTTTTGTGTAATACTCATTTTTGTTTATTTCTTCAGCGCATTTGTAGCATTTTCTCTTATATAAATTATCTATATTATAGAATTCAAATGCTTTATCAATATCCATTTTATTTATCAAATTTAATACCTTCTTACTATTTAAATTATTAATCATAACATATTATTAAATTTTTATTTTCAAAATTTTTTATAAAGATTTTAAAATAAATCTTATTAATTTAAAAATTCTCCTATTATTGTAACTTTTTCATCATCTATTTTTATATCCGTTCCTATAGGGATAATACTATTAACAATTTTATGTCCAAATTCATTACATTTTATTATTGGAAAATTATATTCTTTAGTATATAAAAGTAATATATCTTCCATTTGTGGATATTTATTTCCATCTTTTTGTAAATCATAATTATATCCAATAATAACACCATTTATTTTATCAAAAATACCACTTTGTTTTAAATGTGCAAATCTTCTTTGACATTCATTTGGTGACGTTTTATAACTTTCTATAAATAGAATACTATTCTTCATCTTTGGTAAATAATTAGTCCCAATCAAATACATCATGCATCCTAAGTTTGTACCAATTATTTTGCCAGTTGAATTACCCATTCTAATAACTTTTTTAGCACCTTTTTCAAATTTATCTAATCTTTTATTAATAAAAGCATCTTCAAATACTTTATATTGCTCTTCAGCATAATTTAATCCAAAAGCTAGAAAATCCGGTCCACTAAAAGTTATTAATCCTGTTTTTTTATAAATAGTTTGAAGTAATACCGTTATATCACTATAACCTAATAATATTTTTGGATGTTTTTTTATCTTATCATAATCTAATAAATCAATAAATGTATTACAAGTTTCTCCACCTTCCAAACATATTATCATTTTTACTTCATCGTCCATAAACATATTCATAAAATCTTCTGCTTTTTGTTCTCTTGTACCGCAAGATCCATAATAATCTTCTGTTATATATTTACCAAATTTTATCCTGAAACCTTTATTTAATAAAAATGTTTCTGCTTTTTTGAAAATATCAAACCTATTATTTAAAGCAAGGCTATTAGACACACCCACAACCCCTATTACATCTCCATATTTTAATTTGTTTGCTAGACGCTTCATTCTTCTACCTCCATATACGCTCAAAATTGTCATACTATTTTCCAAAATTATTTATTTGTTTTAAAATAATTACCTTTTTCTTATATACAAACTTCATAACCGTGTGCTACATAATAAAATTTTAATTAAATATAAATTCAATAGATATACATAACACTTTTTTCTAATGACTTATCCATTACTTTAAAATTGAATTATTTTTAAATATAATGGATTATTTATTTTTATTTACTATCTACTATATTTCATATAATATCTAGTCTCGGTCTCATTTATTATTTTAAATTTCATTTTTTTATATAAGGAAATTGCTTTAATATTCTCTTTATATACCCATAAATATACAATAGAATTAATCTCTAAAATATCTTTAATAATATTTGTGCCTATACCTTTGTTTCTATATTGTTCTTCTATATAAATTTCATCTAATATAATTCCATCATCTTTCTTTAAAATTAATAAGCATCCTATTCTATTACTATGACTTATAATAATTTTATAATTACATATTTCACCAGGTATATGTTTTTCAACATAGTTATTAATCCTTAATATTTCAGTTTTAGATAAGTCATGTGCATAATTAAGTATACTGTATAATTTAGCATTTTTAATATAATTAACATCATTATTTGTAGCATTTAACAAAGTATAATTCATATTGCAAACTCCTTTTTTACTTTCTTCTAAATTTTGTCAGTAATTGAAATATATTCTTTATCTTATTTTTCATATTTAGTTAGTACTTTAACACATAATATTTCATGGGATATTTTTCCTGCATCTTTTAATATATCATTATCATCTGCAAGAAAAAACTTATCCATTCTTGTCTGCCAAATCCAAAAATACTGAAACTATTAGTTCTAAACTTTCTAATTCTTCTTTAATTTAATTATTAAAGCTGAAGTAATATGCGTAATCAGTAGAACTATCAAAATACTTAGATATGGATAATAATTTATATTTTTATACAACAAAGATATAACAAAAATTACCATAGGATGTATTAAATAATAATATTTAGAATAAGTACCAAATTGGAAATCTAATTTCACGCTATTAGTAATATAAATAGACGAAATAAATAAGTAGTAAGTTAATGGTATACAAGATAATAAAATATTACTATTAAGTCTATCAGTATCATGTAATAATATTGCCTCAAAAGTTAATAAGAAAAACGAAACAATTAATTTAAGAAAACAATATTTTGAATATGCCTTTTCCTTTGTACCTATATAATAACCTAATACTACATAAAATAATCCGAAAAATAGAAAGTTTCTAGTGGTAAAGAAAATATTATAGTAATAAGATAATGTTCTTTTTATTGATAGTGGTAAAACTCCATAATAAGTTTCTGTTGCCCCAAACAATAATAATATAAATGAAATTATTAATAAATATTTTACATTGAATTTTTGTTTCCATTTTTTTAAAACAATCAAAGAAAATATTATTGCTGGAAAATACCATAAATGATAATAAACTCCTGTATAACATAAAGCAACCAACACTATAATAGGTAATAATATTATCGACAGAATAATTAGGAAAGGTAAAGTAATATTGATTTTTGATATATACTCATTTATAATTGGTAAATACTGAATTATTGTGACTATTATTACAGGTATATACAACAAACTCCAAACAAAATATAATGGTATTGTTTTCTTTATGTATTCTTTTATATAATTTTGATTTGCTTTCTCCTTTTTTGCAACAAAATAGCCAGTTATTATAAAAAATATAGGAACACATATTCTTGTAATTATATTGTTAAATGCTAAATCTAATTCGTTTGAAAAATTAAGAAATGGGCGCAAGTGTAATACGATAATTAAAATTGACGATATGTATTTTAAAATGTTTAAGTTTTGATAATTTAATTTCTTTATTCTATAATTTTTATCTATATTTTTTTGAATAAATATTGTAGCAAGACTAAAACAAATTATCATTAAAACAATAGTGAAAAGATAGCCTAATCCATTTTCAATTTGAAACACATTTATCAATTTTAAAAATAATATCAATATAGTTATTATTGATATAATTACTATTTCATTTTTATATTTCATTTAAACCACTTCTAACTCCCAAAATATTATTTTCTAACAATTATATTACATTGGTAATGTAATCCATAAATAACCTAAAATTATTATACTAATTATTATTGTAGTAATTACTAAATTGTAATTTAATCTTCAATTTTAATAATAATATCATAAGCAGCGGAACATTCTTCTTTTGATAACTTTGTTTCATTAACTAAATATTCTACTGCTTTGTCCTTATTTTCAAAACTCTTTAATATGTTCCTTATTTCTTTAGTTTATTCAATAATAGATTGAACATCATTATTCATATTTTTACCTCACTTTCGAATTTTAATTTGCTTATTTGTCTATTATTGTATTCAATGAGTTTTTATCAATGTTTGTTAGTTCATAACTCTTTCCGTTTATTTCAATAGTAAAATAATGTTCTGGATTGTATAAAATTTTTGCAATACTATCGTTATTAATATCCAATAATTCCAATTCATATTTAGGTGATGGTAATGTTATAGCACCTGTCCATACTTTAGAATTATTTATCACTGATAAAAATACATTTATTTTCTGTTCTTCTATAATTGATTGTTTTCCTTTAATCTTTATTGTTTTCGTTTTTGATACAGTATCCTTTATTATATTTGGCAATTCAAGTGTTCCTTGTTTTTGTAATGTAAATGTACCAAAATTATTATCACAATGCATAACTGCAATTAAATCTTTTTCTTCACCTAATTTACAAGTTATTTTATTATTTATGCCATCATTCGATACTAATACTATTTCATTATTTTTATTAATTGTAAATTCTCCTTTTATTTCCCTATCGTTATTGAAAAAAGCAAATTTATTTTTTCCAGTTCCGTGAAAATTAATAAAGGAATCTTTAATATACTTGTATTCTCCTTCACTGTCTATTTTAGTTAATATCCAAGCAGTTTCAGTTGTTTTTAATAATTCTATAGTATCACCACACATACAACCTTCACAACACTCATCATTATTTTCATATGATTTTTTATCATCATCATTATTTTCTTTGATGCACCCCGTTAAACCCAAAACCATAACCCCACATAGTAAAATAGCAAATAATGTCTTTTTCATAATCAATCCTCCATTTCAACAAATTATTATTTATCTTATTATTTATT